>OBLI01000111.1_pt1 | contig 83893 bp, 66 predicted proteins | sample 1519701 | NCBI WGS metagenome assembly OBLI01 (sample SAMEA3663005, study PRJEB22513) | pig gut metagenome | biome: pig gut; feature: pig-associated habitat; material: faeces | place: France | collected 2012
ACAACAAAGGTTTTCTATGGGTACTGTCCTCACTCATCCCTTTCTTTGTCTGAACAGATATAAACAAAATGACAGAACCACATACATTATTTGTTACCATAGTGCTCCATACAGCTTTACGAATAAGCCTGAAATAGGGGGGCTGGGAGGCTGACGAAACCTGTTACTGCCAACAACTATGCGAGGCAATCTGCTCTTATAAACAGGCTGGTTTACTTGCACTATACGTTATGCAACGGTTGGCAATTGCAAGTTTCGTCAGTCTCCCGGCTCCCCCTTTTCAGGCTTGCTCGTAAAGTCAGAATTAGTTGCTACAGTTGCATACTAATTGAATGCAGTTGGATTATTATGTGCATATCTGTTCAGACACAAAGAGGGACAGGTGCGGCATGTACCCAAAGAAAACCTTGAGTGCAGCCTCGCTTCTTAGCAAGTGCGAGCGTAAGCGATGCAGGAGCTTAGAAGCGCGAGGCTGTGCTAAGAGCGAGAGCGAGTTTTCTATGGGTACTGCCGCTACCTGTCCCTTTTAAATGTCTGAACAGAGTCCACGAACTATCAAACTATTTCATTCAGTATATGCACGAAGTAACAAACCGGCACTACGACAAACTGAAATTTACACTTTGTATAAAAGTGCAGTACGTTACATTTTTTACATTGCAAAGCGTTTGCTCTAACACATCGATACAAAAAATTCATGCTTATAGATTAAATATTGAAGGGAAGACTGGAGAATGGGGGCTAGTGCAACATATCTTACGATTTTTGGTCTTTTTGCGCAATAATGTTACAAAATTTCAAAATTTGCGCCGGGGGTATTGGCAAAATGCTCAAAAAGTTGCATAATAAAAATGCCGACATTATTTGGTCTGAGGGTGATTTGCATGGAGTACAGGCTGGTGCACAACTGCATAAAGGTCAGGGATCTAGCCAGGTCACTGGATTTTTATGCAAGGGCACTGCACCTTCATGAGAAGCGGCGTGTGCAGTGCGGTCCGGTGACACTGGTGTATCTGGGGGATGAGGCAGGCTCGGAGCATGAGCTGGAGCTGAATTATCGCCCAGGGGCTGATGGTGGCCATGAATCGGGAGCAGGTTCTGCTGCTGCCTTCGGTGATACCGGCAATGCCGGTTCTACTCATTTTGCCTTCGTGGCCGATGATTATGAGTCGGCTCTGGCAGAGCACAGGGCTATGGGCTGTGTGCTGCTGGAAAATGAAGCAAATAATATTTATTTTATCAAGGACCCGGATGGCTACATCATAGAAATCATGCCAAAGGGACATTTTTCCATGACAGAGAGGGGAAAGTTTGATGAGGATTAACGAGGAAAAGTTGAAAGGGATTATTGAGGAGCTGACTCTGGACAAGGAACAGCTGAATGAGATTGCCAGTGCACTGCGCTTTGACATGGAGCTGGCACTCAGGGGCGAGGAAGCAAGCATGCCAATGCTTTGCTCCTACATCGGTATGCCAAACGGTCAGGAAAAAGGTGAGTTCCTGGCACTTGATTTCGGCGGCACCAACCTCCGTGCCGAGCTGGTGAGCCTCAAGGGTGATTGCCAGTATGAGATTGTCAAGATGGTGGCAAAGCCATTGGTAACAGAGGAATATAACCTGATTAATGGTTCTGCCTCTGCTGAGCAGGTATTTGACTTTATTGCTGATATGTTTGCCGAGCTTCTGGCTGGTGCTGAGAAAAAGACCTACTATCTCGGTCATACATTCTCTTTCCCTTCCAAGCAGACCGATATTTACAATGCCCGCCTGATTGTCTGGACCAAGGAGTTTGCGATTCCTGGCGTTGAGGGTGAGATTGTCAATGACCTTTTGCAGGCTGCCCTCAACAGGAAGGGACTGGAAAATGTCAAGGTTGTGGCTGTTATCAATGACACCGTGGCAGAACTGCTGACTGCCGGCTATCAGTATCCTGATACCCAGATTGGCTGCATCTACGCTACCGGCAGCAACAATTGCTACATGGAGCGCACTTCTGCTGCTGACCGTCCTGCCGCTATCATCAACATGGAGTCCGGCAGCTTCAACAAGCTGGTGCCGAGCCAGTGGGACAACCAGCTTGATGCAGAGTCCGAGCGTCCTGGCAACCAGCGCCTTGAGAAGATGGTTTCCGGCCGTTACATGGGCGAGCTCCTGAGCCTTACCGTGCAGGCAGTGATGGACTTGCCTGAGCGTCCTGATTTCAACGCTATCGACATGTCCGGCATTATGTCCGATACCTCTGCAACTGCTGCCGATGCTGCCAAGGTTATCAGTGCCAAGATTGGCGAGCTGCAGCCGGGTGAGGCAGCATATATCCGCGACCTGACCGAGACTATAGCTATCCGTTCCGCCCGCATCGTGGCAGCCTGCTTCGCAGGTATCCTGTGGCATCTGTCCGGCTCCGGCAAGATTGCTGAGCAGCACATTGCTATCGATGGCTCCGTATATGAGCACATGCCTCATATCAAGGAAAGCCTGAACAAGGGCCTGTCCGAGCTTCTGGGGGAGGAGGCAGCTGCTGTTACTCCTATGCTTCTGAAGGACGGCTCCGGCCTGGGTGCAGCCATCGCGGCAGCTGTAGCCAGCAAGGATTTGTAAGAGTTCGCAATTAATTGCAATTAACTACAATTAGCTATAATTAGCTATAGTTAGCTGAAAGTTTCTGCCCATAGGCACAAGCCATCGGTTTTGCCTGTGGGCAGTTTTTATGCAAAAAACTCACTTCTATACAATATGTAAGAAAATGAATTAATACAGCAATGATGCCCCAATCAATAAGCAAAAATTGGCGTTAATTTGTTGCCGCCAAAAAACATCAATTTATACTAGTATAAAATAATTTTATAGCTTTAAGGGGTTGCCAAAATTTATATTTATGACTATAATCTAATGCAGAATTGAGAAATGCGCTATTATAGTCAAGAATTGTTATAGGAGTGTTGTGAAAAATGGGTAAGAGACCGCATGTTGTTATTATCGGTGCAGGTTTTGGCGGCGTAGCTGCAGCAAAGAAGCTGGCTAAGAAAAATGTTGATGTTACCATTATTGATAGGACAAACTATCATCTGTTCCAGCCATTGCTTTATCAGGTATCAACATCTGTGCTGTCCACGGATGATATTTCTTATCCAATTAGGGCAATGTTCCGTGATTACAAGAATGTGGAGCTGTTCATGGCAAAGGCTCAGGAGATTGACGGCAAGCGCAAGGTGGTAATCACCAACCATGGCGAGGTGGCGTATGACTACCTGATCGTAGCAGCCGGTGCTACCAACAACTTCTTCGGCATGGAGAATGTGGAGAAGTACGCTTACGGCATGAAGTCCATTCCTGAGGCACTGCACATCAGAAACCATGTACTGCACATGTTCGAGCGTGCCAACAAGCAGATTGATAACGAGGAAGTACGTCGCAAGATGCTGACCTTTATCTGCGTAGGCGGTGGTCCTACCGGTGTTGAGGAAGCCGGTGCTATTGCGGAGCTGGTTGCGATTCAGAGAAAGGAATATCCTAACCTGAATTTTGACGAAGTAAGCATCAAGTTGATTGAGGGCACTGACAAGGTTCTGCCTATGATGCCGCCGAAGCTGATCAAGCACACCATTGATGTGCTTGAGTCCAAGGGCGTTGAGGTTATGCTGAATACCCAGGTGGCCGACTGCGATGCTGACGGCCTCTATCTGAAGGACGGCAGGTACATTCCAAGCCGTACCGTTATCTGGGCAGCCGGTGTCAAGGCCAACAAGGTTGCTTCCACTATCGGCACTGAGTGCGACAGGGCAGGCCGTGTGGTAGTAGAGCCTACCTTGCAGGTGCCTGGCTATCCTGAGATTTTCGCCATCGGTGACAATGCCCATTTCATGACCGAGAGCGGCAGGCCGCTGGCTACTGTAGCTCCTGTTGCTATGCAGGAGGCATGGTGTGCAGTAGAAAATATTCTGTCCCTGATCAATGGCAGCAGCAGCCTGAAGAAGTTTGAGTATGTTGACCACGGTGCCATGGCTACCATTGGCCGCTGCCAGGCTGTAGTAAACTGGGGCTTTCTGAAGATTGGCGGCTTTGTGGCATGGGTTATCTGGATGTTCCTGCATCTCCTGCGTCTTGAGGGAGCTCATGCGGATATTACCGTTGGTACCAAGTGGTTCTGGAACTTTGTATCCGGCACACGCCTGGGCCGTATCATCACCAACATCAAGCTGGAGGATGAGGACGAAAATATGGATGCCGCCAAGGCATAAATATGGCTATCAGGGTGTAAATGTGATATTATAGTGGGGTGTGCAGTTGCACATCCCATTTATTTTGCAGGAGTTTAGTATAATTGGTATTGTCCCGGCATATGGGTGCCGGGCTGAGCGTTGTTTTTTAGGAGCGAGGATTTTGAGGAAGTATTTAGGTTTTGCGGCAGGTATCATGGTGGCTGCTGCTTTGTCATGCAGCCAGTCAGCGGGGATGCCCCTGGCCATGCCGGAGGCTATGGCAGCCGGTGTGACCATGGCTGACTCAAAGGATTTGGCAAAGACCATCAGGTTTGAGGATAATGAGGAGATAAAGGTGGATGTCAAGGAAGCGGCGGAAGGCAAGGATGATATAGCTGCCAGGGAAATTCCGGGGTATCTTCGGAAGGTGCGGCTTTCCTGGGAGCCGGTGCCGGGGGCTGTCAGCTATCAGGTAGCGATTATGCGTGCCAACAAGAATATCCCGGAGAATGTGGTATCCGTCAAGCGGGGTATTTTTACCAACGGCTATGAGCTGGATACATCCGTTATGCGCGCCGCCAAGGATTATTACTGGAAGGTCTGCCCTCTGGATGCTTCCGGCCACTATATCAAGCTGTACAGCGACCTGAAGCCACTGACGGAGCAGGAGCTGAACCCGGTTGCCCCTAAGCCGACGACGGAGTTCGAGTCTATGGCTTATGCTCCCCTGTACCCTGTGTTTTCCTGGGTGCCGGTGACAGGAGCCAAGTATTATGATGTTCGTGTCTATCGGGATGATGGCAACGGGGAAAAGCCGGAGCTCATCAGGGAGCTGACCACGGAGGGCTCGGTGCTGTATGAGGATGCCGGCTATACATGGCCGGGACGGTACTACTGGCAGGTCAGGAGCCGCAACGAGCTGGGCAACAGGGTAAGTGAATGGTCGGAGCCCAGCTATTATCAGGTGGAGGCAGCAGCCAAGGTGGCTGCCATCGGGGACAGCATCACCCACGGTGGCGGTGCTGTGTCCACCCCTCCCGGCTATGTGATGTATAACTGGGAGACCTATTCCCAGGTGCCGGTGAAGAACCTGGGCTACAGCGGTGATACGGTGGCTGCCATGGCGGCGCGGTTTGACAGCGATGTGCTGCCCTTTAAGCCGAAAATCCTGGTGATTATGGGGGGCGTCAATGATTTCCGTTCCGGCGGCAGGGCGGAGGAGATTATTCCTTACCTGCGGCAGATTGGCGATAAGTGCCGTGCCCATGGCATTATTCCTGTCTACGCCACGGCAACGCCGATAAATCCGCATTTTATTGCCAACTGGCATTATATTACGGCTCCTGCCGCAGACTGGAAAAACGAGCAGGTGAAGCTGAATCAGTGGATTATGCAGCAGCAGTATGCGGTGGATGTTGCCAGCGGCATGACCGACTGCTACGGACTTTTGATGGATGAGGCCACCACGGATGGACTGCATCCTGATGTGCTGGGCAAAAAAATGATTGGGGAAGCCATCAGCAATTATCTGCTGAAAACTTTTCCAGGCAAGAATCTGCTGGCAAAATAAATAAAATTTATTAAAGTATAAAAAGATATAATGGTTACATAATAAAAAGCTCTGCGTGAATGCCGCTAAACGGCGTTCATGCAGAGCTTTACTTTTGTTCATGATTTTGAAGCATTAAAATTAATTTGGCGATAATACACGGTGATAACATGTCAGGCTTCTGCCGGGACAGCCATGTACTCAGGTTCTGCCACGGTGATATGGCAGCGGGCGGCGGTGAGGTTTATCAGATCCGTGCGTATTTTTTCCACATCCTGCGGCTCGATCAGAAGCTTGACTGTTACTTTGTCCAGGTATTCGGCAGGAGCGGCCCGGAGGCCTTCGCTGCGTATCCAGTTTTCCACTGTTCCCAGCATGGTATAATCCAGCTCCGCTGCCATGAGGCAGACAGGCTTGATTTCCACCTGTGGTGTGGCTTCCAGGCCCAGGGTGGTGGTGTGGCTGTAGGCCCTGATCAGTCCGCCGGCCCCCAGCTTGATGCCGCCGAAGTATCTGGTGACTACTACCACGATATTGGTGAGGCCGTGCTGCTTGATGGCTTCCAGGATAGGGTTGCCGGCAGTTCCCCCGGGTTCGCCGTCATCATTGGATTTCTGCTGGCTGCTGTCGGCTCCCAGCACCCAGGCGGAGCAGTTGTGTCGGGCATCAAAATGCTTTTTCTTGATGGCTGCCACGAACTCCCTGGCCTGTTCCTCTGTTGCGGCAGGGGCGGTATAGGCATAAAATTTTGATTTTTGGATTTCGTAGGCGGCGGTGCCTTTTTCGGAGATGGTTCTGTAAGCTTGCATGGCATGGCTCCTTTGTTTCAGGAATATTTGGCGGCTTGCCCTGGGACACTGGCACTTTGTCAGGAATTTTCCGGCAGGGTGAGGCGGCTGCGGAGGGAGCTGGTTTCCGGGGCGGTAAAGAGGCAGTCCGGAGCCTTCCTGAGCATGGTTTCCCGCAGCTGCCTGCTCTGCTCCTCATGGGTTTCTGCCTTGATGTTGGCAGGGTCGGCTGCAGTGCGCAGTGCCCTGATGGTCTCCAGCTGGGCATTGGCATAGCTCTGGGTCTTGTGCAGCAGCAGGGTGGTCAGGTCATAGTTGGTATCGTCCAGGCTGATGGGCGGCGGCAGCTTTTGGAGGCTCTCGTCAGCCTGCTGTGCCTGATGCTCCAGCAGCGTCAGCCTTGTGTACACCGTGTTAATGCTGATGTTGTCGTTGTGGTAGTCGCTGACAATGGCCTGGCACTGGGCCCAGTTGTAGTCCAGCACATCCAGCTGCTTCTTGTAGTCGGTGTACCAGCCGTCAAAAATCTGCTGCTGGGCAGTGATGTGGCGGATGGCGGACTCGTCGGCAGGCGCATCCCCGGCAGGTGACAGCAGCACCGAGCGGGCTATGGCAAAAATGGACAGTGCCAGAGTCAGGCAAAAACCATAAAATACTTTTTTATTTGGCAAATTGCGGTATAATACTAGGAGTAGAAGAAGACAGGTTAATACCGCGGCAATAAAGACAATAGCCATTGTAATATCCTTTCTTTTTGCATATTGGCATATACGGGATGATATGCCGGCGCATATTTATTATGCTGCTGCATAATCCTATGCTTCCATTTTATCATTATTTTTATTAAAACACTATATTATTTTTGGAGGAGTGATTGCTTTGAGCAAGGGAATGCTGTCCAAGACGGCCTGGCGGCTGATGAAGTCATATTGGAAATCCAAGGAAAAATGGCGGGCGAGAGGGCTTCTGGCAGGGGTGATTGCCCTGAGCCTGGGGCAGGTCTATATGCTGGTTATGCTCAACCAGTGGAATAATGTTTTTTATAACGCTTTGCAGGAGCGCGATTTTGAGGTGTTCTGGCCCCTCATAGGACAGTTCAGCCTGATAGCCTTCGGCTATATCATTATGGCGGTATATGCTATCTATGTGAAGCAGATACTGGAAATCAAGTGGCGTACATGGATGACCAGCAGGTATCTTGATGAGTGGATGCACAGCCAGACCTATTACAGGCTGCAGGTTCTGGGGGGCGATGGCGTGGATAACCCTGACCAGCGTATCTCGGATGATATAGGCATGTTTGTCAATCTTACCTTGTCCTTGTTTATCGGGCTTTTGAAGCAGGTGTCAACGCTGGTGGCTTTTGTGGTTATTCTGTGGCAGCTTTCGGGGGCGCTGGATATTCCTGTGGGGGATACGGTGCTGTCGGTGCCGGGGTATATGGTGTTTGTTACCCTGATTTATTCGGTGGTGGGCACATGGCTGGCCCACAAGGTGGGACGCAGCCTTATCGGCTTGAATTATGACCAGCAGAGGTATGAAGCGGATTTCCGTTTCAGCATGGTGCGTGTCCGTGAGAACAGTGAAAGCATTGCCTTTTATGGCGGCGAAGGGCCTGAGATGCAGAATTTTCAGGAACGGTTCGGCATGGTCATCCGCAATTTCTGGGCGTTAATGAAAAGAACCAAGCTCTTGAATTTTTATGTCAACGGCTATGCCCAGCTGGCTGTCATCGTGCCGATCCTCATGAGCGCCCCGAAGTATTTTTCCGGGGATATGCAGCTGGGGGGATTTATCCAGACGCTGAGTGCTTTTGGCAGGGTTCAGGATGCCCTCAGCTACTTTGTAGAGGCTTATGATACCATCGCTCAGTATGTGGCTGTTATCCGCCGACTGGGGGGCTTTACCGGCCACATGGAGGCTGCGGAAAACATGCAGGCTTCCTTCGGCTTTGACAGCCGTGACGATATAAATGGGCTGGTGCTGCAGGATGTGCAGGTGGAGCTGCCTGATGGCAGGAGATTGTTTGAGGGGCTTTCCCTGGCGGTGCCGGCCGGCAAATACCTTCTTGTTTCCGGCAATTCCGGCTGTGGCAAGAGCACCCTGCTGAGAGCTTTGGCAGGCATCTGGCCTTATGGCTGCGGCAATGTTTCCCTGCCGTCGGGCTGGCGCAGCATGTTTCTGCCCCAGAGGCCGTATCTGCCCCTGGGCAGCCTGCGCCGGGCTATTTATTATCCGCAGCCTGTGCCGGAAAATGAGTCTGCGGATCTCAGGGAGCTTTTGGAGCGGTTTGGCATAGGCAGGCTTGCGGACAGGCTGGATGAGGTGGATGACTGGAGCCGCATCCTGTCCCTGGGAGAGCAGCAGAGGCTTGCCTTTATCCGCATTCTTCTGTTCAGGCCGGATATAGTATTTTTGGATGAGTCCACCTCGGCCATGGACGAGCAGCGGGAGGCGGAAGCATACGATATCCTGAAGGAGCTGCTGCCGGAGATGGCGGTGATCAGCGTGGGACACCGCTCCACCCTCTTTAAGAAGCACGACAAGAGATTGCAGCTGACGGGCAGCGGCTGGCAACTGTCACCTTTGGCGGAGCAGCTGGCAAGGTGATTATAGGTATTTTGAAGATGTGAAGGGAGATGCAGGCCATGTCGGTATTTCGGGGCAGAACCCCCTGGACGGAGGAAAAGAAGAAACAGCCGCCGCTGTTTTCCAACGGGGAAAAGGCAGGCATGGCATTGTGCCTTGCCATGCTGCTCTTTGCCATTTCGGACGGCGATGTGCCGTTGGCATTTTTTTCCCTGTCCTTTCTGGTCTATGAGGGATATAACGTAGTCAGCAAGGTGGGGGGAGAGAGGTTTCATGCTTTGGCATCATTTTTGCTGGGGCTGGGCATTGCCCTCTTTGCCGGTTCCATCGTGATGGCATTTTTTTGAGGCGTGAAGCCGGTTGCTTTCCCGGACGTTTTATGTTTTCCTGCTGTTTGGCTGATTTTGGACAAATGATATAATTAAATTTTACTAAATTTCAAATTTTCCGCAGTGCAGAAAATAATAAAAAAAATCCTGTTTTTTTTTACCTCAAAAGCAGGATTTTTTTGTTTTATCTTGAAGTATAAATATAAGTAATATACATTTACTTTCTAGCTGTTTTGAAAGAATATTTGCTTGAAAAGAAAATGGCAATAAGGATAGAGGGGACAGCTAGTCAAAGTTTTTTAGTTAGGATACAGGGGTGATTATTTATGAGTAAAACAAAGTGTTTGGCAATGATTCTTGCAGGTGGCCAGGGCAGCCGTCTTGGTGCCTTGACGAAGAACATTGCAAAACCGGCAGTTCCTTTCGGCGGCAAGTACAGGATTATTGACTTCCCGCTTTCAAACTGCGCCAATTCCGGCATCGATACAGTAGGCGTTCTGACACAGTATCGCCCGCTGGAGCTGCATACCTATCTGGGTACAGGCAATGCCTGGGACCTGGATAAGTCCACCGGCGGCGTGTTCATCCTGCCACCGTATGCCAGGGATAAGGGAGCTGACTGGTACAAGGGTACAGCGGATGCCATCTATCAGAATCTGAATTTCATTGATATGATGGATCCTGACTATGTGCTGATTCTTTCCGGCGACCATATCTACACCATGGATTACTCCAAGATGCTGGATGTGCATCGTGCCAACAAGGCTGATGCTACCATCGGCGTGTTTGAGGTTCCTTGGGATGAGGCACCGCGCTTCGGCATCATGAATACCGATTCCGTGGATGGCCGCATCATCGAGTTCGAGGAGAAGCCACCTCAGCCAAAGAGCAACCTGGCTTCCATGGGTATCTATATCTTCAACCGCGAGTTCCTTAGCAGGTATCTGAAGGACGATGCGGCGAAGGAAAATTCCGAGCACGACTTCGGCAAGAATATCATTCCTGCCATGCTGAACGATAATGCCCGTCTCTATTCCTATGCCTTCGAGGGGTATTGGAAGGATGTAGGAACCATTGAGAGCCTGTGGCAGGCAAACATGGACCTTCTGGCTGATGAGCCGCCGTTCTCCTTTAACAGTGCCTGGACCATTTATTCTTCCAATCCATCCCTGCCGCCTCACTATGTAGGTCCTGAGGCCAGGGTTCACAATTCCATGCTGAATGAGGGCTCCCAGATCCTGGGCGAGGTTGACCACTCCGTGCTGTTCTCCGGCGTAAAGATTGGCAAGGGGGCCAAGGTAACCAACTCCGTAATTATGCCGTTTACCAAGGTAGAGGAAAATGCCGTCATTGACCATGCCATCGTAGCACAGAACTGCGTAATTTCTGCCGGTGCAGCTGTCACCGGTGAGAAGGGCGCTATCGCCGTTGTGCCTGAGGGCGAGGTCGTAGAGGCTGCGGAGGAAGGCCAGCAGGTAAGCTGAGCTGTCCTGGGCGATTTACTGAATTTTGATAAAGAACGGAGTGATTCCTTTGAGTAATATTATGGGTATTATAAAGTTGGACGGTGCCAACTCCATGCTGAAGGAGCTGTGTGAACGCCGCCCTGTTGCGTCCCTGCCTATTGCAGGCCGCTATCGCGTGATTGATTTTGCCGTGTCCAACATGGTAAATTCCGGTGTTGGCAATGTAGGCGTACTGCTTTCTGCCAAGGCACGCTCTGTATTTGACCATCTCCGCTCAGGTAAGGACTGGGATCTGGCACGTCATAGAGGCGGTCTTTCCTATCTGCCTTCCGATCCTTATGACGGACAGCCGGTAACTGGTGACCTGTCCGGCCTCTATCACAATATGGACTATATCCAGCACACCTCTGCCGAGTATATCCTGGTAGCCCAGGCTGACAGCGTGTACAATATTGACTTCCGCTCTGTGCTGCTTTTCCATCAGAATACCGGCGCAGACATCACTATGGTATATTCCAAGGCAAAGACCGATATTCCTGGTGATGCCGCAGTAATGAAGGTTACTGACAGCGGCAGGGTAACGGATATTGCCAAGTCCATGACCGCTACCCAGGGGGCTAACGATTTCCTGGGCATCTATCTCATGTCAAAGGATACCTTCATCAAGGTTGTGTCCAATGGCTTTGAGCGGGGCGGTACGGATTTCCTGCTGGATGGCATCATCCGCCACATGGACGAGTACAGCATCTTTGCCTGCGAGCACAAGGGATATGTTGCCAGAATCAATTCCACCATGGCATACTTCAATGCCAACAAGGATATGCTGAATCCTGAAATCTGGGCTGAGATGTTCATGGGAGCCAACCTCATCCATACCAAGACCAAGGATGCTGCCCCTGTTCAGTACAAGGATACCTCCAGGGTGGTCAACTGCCTGGTTGCCAACGGCTGTGAAATCCGCGGCGAGGTAGAGAACAGTATCCTGTTCCGTGATGTAAAGGTTGGCGAGGGTGTCAAGATTAAGGACTGCATTATCATGGAGAAATGCGTTATCGAGGACAACGCTATGCTCCGCAATGTGATCTGTGACAAGAATGTAACAGTAACCAAGGATCAGTGGCTGAAGGGCGCTGAGAATTATCCTCTGATTGTTGCAAAGGGCACCAAGATTTAATTGTTGCAAAATTAAGATTAGATGGTGAAGCAAGGCCGCTGCAGGAAGCATGGAGGAATGTAGGTTCATGCTTTTTGTGGCGGTTTTTTACTCTTTGATGGTGTGTATGGGAGTGTGTAGCTGGGTATTGCCAGATATAGCTGGGGATGGCAGGACAGTCCTGCAAGAGGTTCAGTCATGTCAGATAAATTGTCAGCTGACATGACAGCATATAGTGGGAAAATTTCCGTTAAAATATGGCAAAAAATGTAAAAAATGCCCTGAAAAATGTAAAATTAACGCATATATATCAAGGGTTTGCAGGTATTAATGGACAAATAAAAAATATGTGATATAATACTAGCGGTGTCATATTTTTATTAATGTTTTTTTATTAACATTTTTGTTTCTACCGGAGGCCGGATTTTAGTGCAGACAGTTGCACACACAGCAGTATGCAGTAAAATTTTGGCTAGGAGATAGGAGTTGAAAGTATGTCAGTAATTGAAAGAAATATTGAGGAAATGAAGGAAGAGCTGAAGCAGCGTTTTGTAACCACTGCCCAGATTAACTACGGCCGTGAGCTTTCCGGCCTGGATGAGCATGAGATTTATGAGACTCTTGCCCAGGTAGTTAAGCAGTATACTTCCGAGAACTGGATTAAGACAAATAAGCAGTATCAGGAAAACGACGAGAAGCAGGTTTATTATTTCTCCATTGAGTTCCTGCTGGGGCGTCTCCTGAATACCAACCTGATTAACCTTGATTTGAAGAATGCTCTGAAGGCTATGCTGAAGGAGCTGAATCTTGATTTGAATAATCTCTATTCCGAGGAGCCTGATGCAGGTCTCGGCAACGGCGGCCTTGGCCGTCTGGCAGCCTGCTTCGTGGATTCCATGGCTTCTTTGGGCCTGCCTGCTCATGGTTGCGGTATCCGTTACCAGTACGGCCTCTTTGAGCAGAAGATCGTCAACGACCAGCAGGTAGAGATTCCTGATAACTGGCTGCGTAACGGCTTTGCCTGGGAGTTCAGGAAGCCGAACAAGGCCGTAAAGGTTCGTCTTGATGGCGAGGCGTATATGCGCATCAACGATGACGGTACCTCTACTGCCGTGCATGAGGGCTATACCGAGGTAACTGCCGTGCCTTATGATGTGCCTGTTATCGGCTACAAGAACCGTACTGTAAATACCCTGCGCCTGTGGAATGCAGAGGCAGGCCAGGACTTCTCCGATTACGCTACCCTGACCAATGATGAAATTAAGGAGCGTCAGGAGTACAGGAACAACGTCAACAAGATTACTGAGTTCCTCTATCCTGAGGACAGCACCAACGAGGGCAAGCGCCTTCGCCTGATTCAGGAGTACTTCTTCGTATCTGCCGGTGTACAGAGCATCGTGCGCCACTACATGCAGACTCATGATGACCTGTATGGCTTTGCCGACAAGGTTTGCATCCAGATTAACGATACCCATCCGGCTGTAGCAGTTGCCGAGCTGATGCGCGTATTTATTGATGATTACGGTATGGAGTGGGATGATGCCTGGGATATCACCAGGAACACCGTGGCATACACTAACCACACCATTCTGCCTGAGGCCTTGGAGAAGTGGGACAGGAAGCTCTTTAAGAAGTTGCTGCCGCGTATCGACATGATTATCGACGAAATCAACCGCCGCTTCCTCTATGAAGTACGTTCCAAGTACCCTAACGATGAGGAGCTGGTGCGTGAGCTGTCTATCCTGCAGGATGGCCAGGTTCACATGGCACGCCTGGCAGTGGTAGGCTCCTTCAGCGTAAACGGCGTGGCACGTCTCCATTCCAACATCCTGAAGGAAAGCACCCTGAAGTATTTCTACAAGTACTTCCCTGAGAAGTTCAACAACAAGACCAACGGCATTACCCATCGCCGCTGGATGATCAGTGCCAACAACGACCTGGCACACGTTATTGACGACAAGCTGACCAGGGCCTGGAGAGGCGACACCAGGATGATGAAGCAGCTGAACCAGTATGTGGACAACCCTGCTTTCCTGAAGTCCATCGATAAGGTAAAGCGTGCCAGAAAGCGTGCCCTGGCTCAGTATGTGCTGACTCACAACAAGGTCCGCATCAAGGTTGACTCCATGTTTGATGTGCAGGTAAAGCGCATTCATTCCTACAAGCGTCAGCTGATGAATATCATGCATATCATGTATCAGTATGACCGCCTGAAGAATGACCCTACCTACAACATGCCTGTACCTGTTGTTTACTTCTTCGGTGGCAAGGCCGCACCTGGCTACTTCATTGCCAAGGAGACCATCCGCCTGATTCTGGCTGTTGCCAACAAGATTAACACCGACCCTAGCATCGACGGCAAGATCAAGGTTGTCTTCCTGGAGAACTTCGGTGTATCCCTGGGTGAGATGGTATATCCTGCTGCTGATGTCAGCGAGCAGATTTCCACCGCTTCCAAGGAGGCATCCGGTACCGGCAACATGAAGTTCATGATGAACGGTGCCATCACCCTGGGTACTATGGACGGTGCAAATGTTGAGATTCACGAGCAGGTTGGCGATGACAACTGCGTAATCTTCGGCATGCGCTCCGAGGAAGTTATCAACCTCTACGAGCATGGCGGCTACAGTGCATGGGATGAGTATAACACCAATGCCAATGTCCGCAAGGTTATGAATCAGATGACTGACGGTACCTATGGCAACTTCCAGAGCCTGTTTGACTATCTGGTAAACAGCAACGACGAATTCTTCATCATGAAGGACTTCAATGCCTACATTGAAGCTCATGAGGAGATTGTGCGCCGTTATCAGAATCACAATGCATGGTTGCGTTCCTGCGCTGTCAATATTGCCAACTCCGGAATTTTCTCCTCTGACCGTACCATTGCCGAGTATGCAGAGGATATTTGGAATATCAAGCCAGTAGATATCAAATAAGTTTGCGAGAGGGGATGAGCAAATGAATTTATCACAGCTGACGGAATATGATACTTTTTTGTTCCATCAGGGTACCAATTGCAGAGCCTATGAAATGCTGGGAGCGCATTTGACCGAAGAAAACGGGGAGAAGGGCGTGCGCTTCACGGTTTGGGCACCAAATGCCAAGGAGGTCAGCGTAGTCGGTGAGTTCAATCACTGGGACACCCGTGTCAACAAGATGTCCAGGATTGATGATGGCGAGATCTGGAAAATCTTCATTCCTGGTATCAAGGAGGGGGATGTGTACAAGTATGCCATCATGCCGCAGCATGGCGGACCTCACATCATGAAGGCTGACCCTTATGGCTACTATGCAGAGGTGGCTCCTGCAACTGCCTCCCGTGTCTATGACATGAACCACTATGAGTGGCAGGATGCTGAGTGGCAGGAGAAGAAGAAGCGCACCCAGTCCTATGGCCAGCCTATGCTGACCTACGAGGTGCATCTGGGTTCCTGGCGCCGCACTCCTGAGGGCAATCAGCTTTCCTATCGGGATATGGCGGAGCAGCTGGTGAACTACGCCAAGGAAATGAACTACACCCATATCGAGTTCATGCCGCTCTGCGAGCATCCATATGAAGGTTCCTGGGGCTATCAGGCTACCGGCTATTATGCCGCTACCAGCCGCTTCGGCGCACCTGATGACCTGCGCTATCTCATTGACAAGGCCCATCAGGCAGGCATCGGCGTAATCATGGACTGGGTACCTGGTCACTTCTGCAAGGACGATCCGGGCCTTCGGGACTTTGATGGACGCAACCTGTATGAGTCCGACAATCCGCAGCGTGCAGATAATGCAGGCTGGGGTACTACCAACTTTGATTATGGCCGCACCGAGGTACAGAGCTTCCTGATTTCCAATGCGATTTTCTGGATGGATCAGTACCATATTGACGGGCTGCGCATCGATGCGGTGGCAAATATGCTGTATCTGGACTATGGCAGGCAGCAGGGCGAGTGGCAGGCCAACAAGTACGGCGGCAACGGCAATCTGGAGGCTATTGATTTCCTCCACAAGCTGAATGAGGCCGTATTCAGGGAGTATCCTCAGGCATTGATGATTGCCGAGGAGTCCACCTCCTGGCCTAACATCTCCAAGCCTGTCTACATGGGCGGCATGGGCTTCAACTACAAGTGGAACATGGGCTGGATGAATGATACCCTTAGCTATTTCAGCCTTGATCCTATCTACAGAAAGTGGCATCATGACAAGATTACCTTCTCCATGATGTATGCTTTCAGCGAGAATTTCGTACTGCCGCTGTCCCATGACGAGGTAGTGCATGGCAAGTGCTCCCTGATCAACAAGATGCCGGGTGACTACTGGCAGAAGTTTGCCGGCCTCCGTGCCTTCTTTGGCTACTGGATGGCTCATCCTGGCAAGAAGCTTCTGTTCCAGGGCGGCGAGTTCGGCCAGTTCGTTGAGTGGAAGTGGGATACCAGCCTTGACTGGCATCTGCCTGAGAAGTACGAGATGCACACCAAGATGCTGGAATTCTCCAAGAACCTCAACAAGTTCTATGTGGAGAACAAAGAATTTTGGCAGGTTGACTTTGACTGGGGCGGCTTTGAGTGGATTGACTGCGACAACGCAGATGACAGCATGCTGTCCTTTATCCGCAGGGCCGATGATGGCGAGTTTGTTATCGCTATCTGCAACTTTACTCCTGCTGTACGCCATGGTGCACGCTTCGGTGTGCCGAAGGCAGGCGTATATGAGGAGGTATTTAACAGTGATGCAGCTGAGTTTGGCGGTTCCAACGTGCTGAACGAGAATGATATTCCTAGCCAGGAGGTTCCTTGGAACAACAAGGCCCAGTCCATTCAGGTGACTGTACCGCCACTGGCTACCATTTATCTGCGGCTGAAAAAGGAGCGTCCCATAAAAGGTCAGCCTGAGACTGATAATACCAATGAAACTGCAGCTGAGGCAAAGGCTGTTGAGGCAGAGCAGGCAGCTGAGGCGGCTCCTGCACCGGAGGCAGAGGCTGCTCCTGCGGAAGAAATTGTTGCCGAGGCGCCGAAGAAGCGTCGCGGCCGTCCCAAGATGACCGCAGAGGAAAAGGCTGCTGCTGCTGAGAAACGTGCTCAGAAAAAGGCGGAAAAGGCTGCTGCAGAAAAGGCAGAGGCAGAGAAACCTGCTGCCAAGAAGACAGCTAAGACAGCTGCCAAGAAAACTGCGGCAAAAAAGACAGCAGCAAAGAAAACTGCTGCCAAGGCTGAGCCTGATGAGGCAAAGCCTAAGCGCCGCGGCCGTCCGCCAAAGAAAAAGACAGAGTGATTCTGGCAGTTTTTGGGGGGAGACGGATAAGCAGGTTTCAGATTAGTTAAAATCTTATGTTTGTGAGGCGGGAACTGCCGGCATGGTGATGCCGTTGGGGAGTGGCAGTTCCCGCCAGAAGGGATATATAATCCGTTTTTACGGAAGGGGTATGCGCAAGGGCGCTAGAAAGAAGGGTTTTTATGAAGGTGTTGTATGTAGCTTCCGAGGCTGTTCCATTTATTAAGACAGGTGGTCTGGCTGATGTGGCTGGTTCCCTGCCGAAAGAGCTGGCAAAGATGGGGGTAGATGCCAGGGTTATCCTGCCGAAATACAGCAAGATAGCCGAGCAGTACAGGTCCCAGATGAAGCATGTAGGGCATATCTTTGTAGATGTATCCTGGCGGCACAAGTATGCCGGTGTGGATATGATTGAGCAGGATGGTGTTACCTATTACTTTGTGGACAATGAGGATTATTTCAAGCGTGATGGCCTTTATGGCTATGGCGATGATGCAGAGAGGTTCTCATTTTTCTCAAGGGCTGTCTTGAACCTTCTGCCGCTTCTTGATTTTTTCCCGGATGTAATCAATTCCAATGACTGGCATGCGGCTCTTGTCAATGTGTTCCTGAAGCTGGAGCATCAAGGAGACGAGCGTTATGCCAACATCAAGACGGTATTCTCCATTCACAACCTGAAGTATCAGGGCATGTTCAGCAAGGAGATTATGGACAATGTTCTGGGACTGGATTGGAAGTATTTCAACAACGGTGACCTGGAGTTCCATGATGCTGTCAACTTTATGAAGGGCGGCATCGTCTACGCTGATGTGGTCGGCACTGTCAGCCGTACCTATGCCCAGGAAATCCAGTATCCTTACTTTGGTGAGCAGCTGGATGGCCTCCTGAGAACCAGGGGGGAGAATATTGTCGGCATCGTTAACGGCATTGACTACGATGTGTACAACCCGGAGACGGACCCGAACCTGTTTGTCAACTATACTGCTGATACTATCGGCAAGAAGGCTGACAACAAGGAAAAGCTGCAGGAGCAGCTGGGGCTGCCTGTTGACCGCCGCATTCCGATGATCGGCCTGGTGTCCCGCCTGGTGGCAGCCAAGGGCCTGGATTTGATCGTCCGCGTTATGGATGAGCTTTTGCAGGCGGAGGAGTGCCAGTTTGTGCTGCTGGGCACAGGCGACAAGCAGTATGAGGACTGGTTCCGGGGACTGCAGTGGCGCCTGCCTACCAAGGTATCCGCCAACATCCGCTTCTCCAACGAGCTGGCGCAGCGCATCTATGCAGGCGCGGACCTGTTCCTGATGCCGTCCGAGTATGAGCCGTGTGGCCTGGGGCAGCTGATTGCCCTGCGGTATGGCACGGTGCCTGTTGTGCGCGCTACCGGCGGATTGAAGGATACGGTGGAGTCTTTCAATAAGTATACTAATCAGGGCAATGGCTACAGCTTTAACAACATTAATGCCCATGATATGCTGTTCACCATCAAGACTGCCCTGGCAGACTATCGTGATCCGAATATCTGGCAGCATGTTGTGGAAAATGCTATCAACAGTGATTTCAGCTGGCACAAGTCTGCAGAGGAATATCTGGATTTGTACAAGCGCATTGCTGTAAAGCCTGAGTAATTTAAATTTTTAGCATAAGAGAAACTCGACGGGGTAGTAGGTGTTTATATGCAGCCTCACTCGTCGAGTTTTTTGCAAATAGTGAATAATAGTCAATCATGTGAATGTTTCCTGCTGCATAGGCGGGGACGATGAAGCTGATGAGAGAAATTGTGGGGAGAGATTAGATGCCACAGTTAAAACATGTAGAACACAATTCGCAGAATGAATTTTATCGCAGTCCTGTGGGAGCGGCAGAGGCAACTACCGGTATTAGGTTGCGCCTGAAGCTGGAGCTTTCAGAGTTGGGCAATGTCCAGCCATCTATCCAGATCAAGGCAAGGTTCTGGCGTGAGCGGGTAGGCGAGATGGTCTATGAGCTTTTGCCGGAGGACCCGGTGGGCGGCGAGATGTATTATTCCGCCCATATTACCATGCCTGAGAGGGGCTGCCTTCTCTGGTATTATTTTATTATTACCATGGATGGCAGAACCTGGTACTACGGCAATAACAATGAGCGCATGGGCGGGGTGGGAATTCTGTCCGACAATCCGCCATCCCAGTCCTACCAGATAACGGTATTTAACAAGGGGGCAAAGACGCCGGACTGGTTCAAGCACTCTGTCATGTACCAGATTTTCCCTGACCGCTTTTATCGCAAGGGCAATACCTTGGTGGAGAAGAAGGGTGCTGTATATCATGCCAGCTGGAACGACAAGCCATGCTACTACAAGGACCCTGATACCCGGGAAATCGTTGCATACGACTTCTTCGGGGGCAATCTGGCAGGTATCCGGGAGAAGCTGGGCTACCTCAAGGATTTGGGCATATCTGTTATTTACCTGAACCCGATTTTTGAGTCTGCCAGCAACCATCACTATGATACTGGTGACTACCACAAGGTAGACCCTATCCTGGGCACCAATGAGGAGCTGAAGCAGCTCTGTGCTGATGCAAAAAAAATGGGCATCCGCATTATGCTGGATGGAGTGTTCAGCCATACAGGCGATGACAGCCGTTATTTCAATAAATATGGCAACTATGATACGCTGGGAGCCTATCAGTCCAAGGAGTCTCCTTATTATGACTGGTACTGCTTCAATAATTATCCTAACGGCTATGAAAGCTGGTGGGGCTTCAGCACTCTGCCAAATGTCAAGGAAGAAAATCCTTCCTATATGAAGTTCATCATCGAAAATGAGGACAGCGTGCTGAAATACTGGATGAAGCAGGGTATCTGCGGCTGGCGCCTTGATGTGGTGGACGAGCTGCCTGAGAAATTCACCCAGACCTTCTACAAGGTTCTCAAGGAAGTGGATAAGGATGCAGTTATGCTGGGCGAGGTATGGGAGGATGCTTCCAACAAGAGTGCTTACGGTGTATCACGTGAATACCTCTGCGGCCAGGAGCTGGATTCTGCCATGAATTATCCGTTCCGGCAGGTAGTGCTGGACTTTTTGCTGGGATATGCTGATGCAACTCAGATTTCCAAGCGGCTTAAGAGCTTGATGGAGAATTATCCAAAGCAGAATTTCTATGTCATGATGAATCTGCTGGGCAGTCATGACAGGGAGCGTATTCTTACCCTGCTGGGTGAGGCCCCTAGCCAGGAAGGTGTACCTGCTGTCCGTCAGGCACAGTACAAGCTGGATGGGCCGAGGCTTCACAAGGGCATTCAGCGTCTCAAGGCGGCTATTTTGTGGCAGATGACCTTCCCAGGAGTGCCTAGTGTTTATTATGGTGATGAAATCGGTTTGCAGGGCTACCGCGACCCTTATTGCCGAGGCACCTATGACTGGGAAAACGGCGATGCGGAGCTCAGGCAGTGGACCAGAAAGCTCATCCATTTGCGCAACAAGCATACGGCATTGCAGACAGGCAGTATCCTGCCTATCTATGCCAAGGGAGATGTATACGGCTATGCCCGTGTGATTGATAAGCAGAAGGATGTCTTTGGCATGGAGGCGGAAAATGAGGTATTTATTGTCCTTATTAACCGCAGCAGCGAGCCAAGGCATGCTTCCCTGGATGTGCGGGACCTGGCGGCAGGCATCATGGTGGATGCCCTTGGTGACAGGCCGGATATCAGGATTATGCGGGGCAGGCTGGAGGTTGATATCCCGGCTTATGCCGGCCTTGTATATCAGCACAAGCCGGCGGCAGCGGCTCTTGCCAAAGGGGCACGCCAGTGCGGTGTGCTGTTGCATCCTACTTCCTTGCCATCTCCGTTTGGTATCGGTGACCTGGGGCCTGAGGCGTACAAGTTCGTGGACTTTTTGGCTGAGTCCGGGCAGAAGATTTGGCAGATATTGCCGCTGAACCCTGTGGGAGCAGGCAGCTCTCCGTATGCTTCTCCGTCTGCCTTTGCTGGCAATCCTTTGCTTATTTCTTTGGAGATGCTGGCAGATAAGGGGCTTTTGACCGAGGTGGATTTGCAGGATGCTTCTGTCATGGATAATGGCAAGACGGATTATTCCTGGGCGCAGATGCTGAAGCCGTCCCTGATGTTCAAGGCCTATATCAATTTCTTTAATACCAGTACCAAGGAAGACAGGGAGGATTTCCAGAAATTCGTGGATGCCAATCAGTACTGGCTTCGGGATTATGCCATGTTCCAGGCATTGAAGGACTGGCACAATGGCAAGGGCTGGAATGAATGGGATGCCGAATTCGTCCGCCGGGACGAGGTGGCATTGGATGCCATGGAGGAACAGCTTTCCTACGAGATTGGGGAGGTAATGTTCGAGCAGTACATCTTCAACCAGCAGTGGCAGGCACTGAAGAAGTACGCCAATGACAAGGGCATCAAGATCATGGGAGATATGCCGATTTTTGTTTCCCAGGATAGTGCCGATGCTTGGGCGCATCAGCAGCTGTTCAAGCTGGATCAGAACGGCAGGCCTTACAAGGTTGCCGGTGTACCGCCTGATTATTTCAGCGAGACAGGCCAGCTCTGGGGCAACCCTCAGTATAATTGGGAGATTATGAAGCAGGATGGCTATGACTGGTGGATTCGCCGTTTCAAGAATATCCTGAAGCAGGTGGATATCGTGCGCATTGACCATTTCAGGGGCTTTGAGTCCTTCTGGGAGGTTGATGGTGATGCCAAGACAGCTATTGATGGCGCATGGCGTCCGGGCCCTGGCAAGCCGTTCTTTGACCTGGTGCGGAAGGCAATCGGCAATGTGCCGATTGTGGCAGAGGACCTGGGCGTGATTACCGACCAGGTGGAGCAGCTGAGGCAGGATTGCCAGTTCCCTGGCATGAAGGTGCTGCAGTTTGAGCTGCACTTCAACGAGAACGGCCGCATCAATTTCGTGGAGCCTGAGGACAGCATCGTCTATACCAGCACCCATGACAACAATACTATCGTGGGCTGGCTGAAGGAGAATGCTTCCCGTGCCGAGGCAGAGGCTATTGCCAATATGCTGGGCGTGCCGGGGGCAACTCCTGAGGAGCTGGGCAAAAAGCTGGTGGAGCATGCCTATGCTTCCGAGGCCCGCATGGCTATTATCGCTATGCAGGATGTACTGGGGCTGGACGGCCAGCATCGCATGAACCTGCCGGGTACTGCCGATGGCAACTGGTCCTGGCGCATGACGCCTGGCATGCTGACCAAGGAGAGGTCTGCATGGCTCAAGGGGCTGGCTGACAGGTATAAGCGGTAATTAATATCTTGCAATTTAAAACCTGCATGGACGCCTGGTATGGGCGGACATGCAGGTTTTCTATTTTCCATCTTAAGATCTACAGCACAAAATTTTCAAGAAAGGTGAATTATAAAGCCTTGATTGAATATATTTTATTTTTATGCTACAATACATATGTACATAAAAATTGGTGTGAGGAAGCATTAAGATGAGTAAATGGAGAAAAGATAAGCGGATAGCAAAATGGAATAAGCTGACACTGCGTAACAACTTCATGTTCAGATTGGTCATGGAAAAGCAGGAATTGTGCAAAAAATTGATAGAGTGCATTCTCGGTATCAAAATAAAATCAATATCATATATGGAACATGAAAAGAGCTTTGAGGCAAATCTAAAGAGCAAGGGCATACGCCTTGATTTATTTGTTATTGATGAAGATGGTGTTGCCTATGACATTGAGATGCAGATGGATAATAGCTATAAGGAATTTCTTGGCAGACGAACCAGGTATTATGTATCTACCATGGATAACAATGCCTTGAAGAAGGGGGAAAGATATAGCCAGCTGCGCAAATCCTATGTTATTTTTATCTGTACCTTTGATCCATTTGGCAGGGGTCTTGCCAAGTATACGTTCAATGCTATTTGCAATGAGGATCACAGCCTTGTCCTAGATGATGGAGTAACCCGTGTATTTATTAACACTGAGGGGGATAGGCATAGGATAAGTAAGGAATTGGCTAGTCTTATAGGTTATATCTCAACTGGGGAAGTAACTGATGATTATACCAAGGATTTAGATGAAGAGGTTAGGACTCTTAGGAATGATGACGGAAGGGAGCGTGATTATATGACTTACATGCAGACTATAATGGAACATGAGGATATGGCATATAATCGGGGAATTAGCCAGGCAAACAAGGCGATGGCAATCAAAATGCTTAAAGCCAATAAGCCATATGAGGAAATCTCTGAATTTACCGAGCTTACGATGTCAGAAATTGATGAGTTAGCCGCATCCTTACATATGTACATAAAAAAGGTGTGAGGAAGCATTGGTATGAGTTATTTGGAAAAAGATAAGCGGATAGCAAAGTGGAGCAAGCTGACATTGCGCAACAATTTCATGTTCAGATTGGTCATGGAAAAGCAGGAGCTGTGCAAAAAATTGATAGAGTGTATTCTCGGCATCAAAATAAAATCAATATCGTATATGGAACATGAAAAGAGCTTTGAGGCAAATTTAAGGAGCAAGGGGATCCGGCTTGATTTATTTGTTATTGACGAAGATGGTGTTGCCTATGACATTGAGATGCAGATGGATAATAGCTATAAGGAATTTCTTGGCAGACGAACCAGGTATTATGTATCTACCATGGATAACAATGCCTTGAAGAAGGGGGAAAGATATAGCCAGCTGCGCAAATCCTATGTTATTTTTATCTGTACCTTTGATCCATTTGGCAGGGGTCTTGCCAAGTATACGTTCAATGCTATTTGCAATGAGGATCACAGCCTTGTCCTAGATGATGGCGTAACCCGTGTATTTATTAATACTGAGGGGGATAGGCATAGGATAAGTAAGGAATTGGCTAGTTTTATAGGTTATATCTCAGCCGGGGAAGTAACTGATGATTATACCAAGGATTTAGATGAAGAGGTTAGGGCTCTTAGGAATGATGACGGAAGGGAGCGTGATTATATGACTTATATGCAGACTATAATGGAACATGAGGATATGGCATATAGCCAGGGAATTACCCAAGGAATTAGCCAGGCAAACAAGGCGATGGCAATCAAAATGCTTAAAGCCAATAAGCCATATGAGGAAATCTCTGAATTTACTGAGCTCACAATGTCAGATATCAGGGAGCTGGCCGCATCTTTGCATATTGTACATTGAATATAGATATTGAGTGAAACTGCCGCATGATGAAAAGTTATTACATGTGGCAGTTTTATTTTTTTGGAGAAAAGATATGGTGTTGTATGGGTTGGTAAAAGTAGTTTTGTTTTAGGGGATGTGATACAATAGACATAACGACTTTTAGGTAACAGGGAAGGATAATTATGTGTGCAGCGAGAGATACAGGCAGGGGTCAGCTGCTAGATAAAATTGCAGAATACGGTAATATAGTAGATGCCAAGGGATGTATGTGGCGTTGTAGTCGTGGCGGTATTTTACCTGATGTGGATATAGTGGATAGCTTTTTGTGTGAAAGGTATTGCCAGAGGTACTATAGGTGCAATCAAGTGGCAGTGGTGAATGATTATTGGAAAGTGCTGGATGATGAAGATGTAGAAGAATTGGCTGGGCGGTATACTGGTATTTAAGCTGGTGAATTTATGTGCTAGTTTTTGTTATTTGGCAGATATTTTGTGAAAAGGGTGGGAGAAGCTGTGAAAATGAATATACATGAGAAAATTTACAAGGGATTAGAAACAGCTTTTGTAAATAAAGAGGTCATTTCTGATGTAAATTATCGACCGCAGTTTGTTTTTAATAACAATAAGCTAGGGCAAAAGGTTTTGACCACCTTGGAAGCTGAATTAAATAATTGTGATGAATTTTTTATTAGCGTAGCTTTTATTACAATGAGTGGGCTGACGCCTCTCTTGCAGACGTTGCAAGAGTTAGAGCAAAATAATGTGCGTGGCAAAATAATTACGACAGATTATTTATCTTTTAGTGAGCCTAAAGCATTAGATATACTGAACAAATTCGCTAATATTGAGTTGAGGTTTTATTGTGCGGATGAAAGAGGGTTTCATACTAAGGGATATATTTTCCGTAAGGGCGAAGAATATCGCATGATTGTAGGCTCTGCCAATTTAACCGGTAATGCTTTGACGCGCAACGAGGAATGGAACACCAAAATAGTTTCTCTGGCTCAGGGTGAATATACAGATAATATTTATGCCAGATTTTGTGATTTATGGGATGATGAAAATACAAAACCTTATTCTGAAATTGCGGATATATACAGGGGAAATTATGAAGCACAAAAGGTTGTGAGGCAGGGATCCGGTTTTATTGGCATAAATGAAAATGCAGGTAATTATATAACAAAGCTTCAGCCTAACCTGATGCAGTCACAATTCGTGGATAATATGCGTTCCTTGAGGGAAAAGGGGGCTAAAAGGGCGCTTCTAATTTCTGCTACAGGGACAGGTAAAACCTATGCTTCTGCTTTTGCTGTAAAAGATTTTGCTCCTAACAGAATGTTATTTTTGGTGCATAGGGAGCAGATTGCCAAACAAGCTCAGAAAAGTTATTTGCGTGTGTTAGGCAAAAGAGCCGAAGATGAGATTGGTTTGTTGTCAGGAAATGCAAAGGATTTAGAAAAAAGATATTTATTTTCTACGATGCAATCTATGGCAAAGGAAGATAATCTATCACAGTTTGCACCGGATGACTTTGATTTTATCATTATTGATGAGGCTCATAGAAGTGGTGCCGCAAGTTATAAAAAAATCATAGAATACTTCAAACCAAAATTTTTGTTGGGCATGACAGCCAGTCCAGATCGTACAGATGGCTACGATATTTACAAATTATTTGATTATAATATTGCCTATGAAATTAGGTTGCAACAGGCGTTGGAAGAAGATTTTTTGTGCCCATTTCATTATTTTGGTATTACTGATGCCTACATTGATGATGTTAAGCTAAAGGATGTGGATGTTGAAAAGGCGCTACAGACACTTACGGCAGAAGCCAGAGTGGATTATGTCTTGGAAAAGGCTAATTTTTATGGCTTTAGTGGTTCCCGTGTCAAGGGGTTAATTTTTTGCAGTCGCAATGAGGAAGCCAGATTATTGTCGGAAAAAATGAATGAAAAGATAAATCCTCATACGGGAAATTATTATCGTACTATAAGCGTAGCGGGTAATAATTCTCAGTCGGAACGTGAAAAAGCGATTGAGAAATTAGTAACAGATAATCTTGCGGAAGATTATTTGGATTATATTTTTTCCGTGGATATCTTTAATGAGGGTGTAGATATACCTGAAATCAATCAGGTAATAATGCTACGCCCTACGCAAAGTCCGATAGTTTTTATTCAGCAGTTGGGGCGTGGGCTTAGAAAATATCAGGATAAAGAGTATGTGGTAATTTTAGATTTTATTGGTAATTACGTAGAGAATAATTTTATGATACCGATTGCTTTATCTGGCGATAGGAGCTATAACAAAGATAATATTCGGCGCTGTGTTATGGAAGGCAATCGAGTTATTCCGGGTTCCTCTACTATTCATTTTGATAAAATTGCGAAGCAGAAGATTTTCCAGTCCATAGATAGCACAAATTTGAGTGATGTGAAAATTATCAAGGAAAATTATCAGAAATTGCGCAATAAATTGGGGCGGATCCCTGCTTTGTTGGATTTTGACTTATATGGTGAGATGGATGTTACCTGTATTTTTCATAGTAAATCACTGGGCTCATATCATATCTTTTTGAGCAAATATGAAAAGGATGAATATGGCATCAAGTTGAGTGATTTAGAAAATAAATTTATTGAGTTTATATCGCGTAAATTTGGTGATGGCAAGCGTCCCCATGAGTTAGAATTGCTGTCTTTAATTTTAGACGGTGAAAATAATTTATTTGCTAATTTGGAAGTACGGTTGCAGAAAAAATATAATATTGCTTTTAAACGGAATACGCGGCAGAATTTAATAAATATCCTGACAGCGGATTTTGCTACGGGTTCAGCTAAGGGGACTTTTGCAGAGTGCGTATTTATTATTGCTGATGGTGAAGACTATAAGGTTTCTGAGGTATTTGAGCAGTGCATAGAAAATACTGATTTTGCTGTTATGCTAAGAGAATTAATAGATTTTGCCTTGCAAAGATATGAAAAAAATTATCGTGGATGGTATTGCGATAGTGGCTTTAAGCTATATCAGAAGTATGATTATGAGGATGTTTGCAGGCTTTTGGATTGGTCGAAAAATGTAGTTTCATTAAATATTGGTGGCTATAAATATGATGGCGATACTAATACGTTTCCTGTGTTTATAAATTATGATAAAGCAGATAATATCAGTGAAACTACAGCATATCATGATAGGTTTGAGAACAATAGCCAGCTGATTGCTATTTCTAAAAATAAACGTACCAAGGCGTCAGAGGATGTAAAGAAGTTTCTACATGCCAAGGAAAATGGCACGGCAGTTGATTTATTTGTGCGCAAAAATAAAGATGATAAAGAAGCTAAGAGTTTTTATTATTTGGGGCGCATGAGTGCCTACGGATGCGAAGAAATTGCAATGGCCGGAACTTCGGCTGTAGAGATTTTTTGGCAATTGGATGTGCCGGTACGAGAAGATATTTATGATTATATAACCAGTGAGGTTATTTGATAATATATCATTTCGTTATATTTGTGTCCATTGCGATGTGGTAATTTATGTATGTTGAGTGAGGTTTTGAGATTTGAAAAAGATAGAGGTTGTTGCTGCGATTGTTCAGGATGGGGAAAAGATTTTTGCTACTCAGCGTGGTTACGGTGAATTTAAGGATGGCTGGGAATTTCCAGGTGGAAAAATAGAACCTGGAGAGAGTAAAGAAACGGCATTAGCCCGTGAGTTGAAAGAAGAACTTGATATGGAGGTTGAAATAGGGGAATTATTTGAAACAGTGGAATATGATTATCCTAGTTTTCATCTGACGATGCATTGTTTTTTGTGTAAATTAAAACAGAAGGATTATGTGTTAAAGGAGCATGAAGCTGCTAAGTGGCTACTTCGCTCGGAATTGAATAGTGTTGATTGGCTTCCAGCAGATTTAGGATTAATTGCAAAATTGCAGGAATATTGACTGAGAATTATCGGTGGGAAAAGTGGTGCAAAATAGTAAAAGCAGTCGACGATTTTTGTTTGCTGGCTGCTATGGCGATGGCTAATGTTTATTGGAAAGTGTTGAATGGTACAGGAGAATGGGTTGGGGCATATTGGAGTTGGGGGATTATGATGAATAAATATAGTTTTTCGATCCAAACTGGAAAGGCATATTATTGTAATTCTATACCGGGATTTATTAGGGATGATTCTACATCCATAATTGGGCATTTGGTCAAGAAATCGTTCGATGTTAATAAGGAGCAATCTAACGCATGGGAATATCAGATATCGGAACTGCAATCTAGGCTTGAGGCGTGTGGTATAGAAGGGGATATTATTTTTGAATATGATATTGTTCGCCTTGGCAAGAGAATTGATGTTATTTTACTGATTCGTCACATGGTATTTTCGCTAGAATTTAAGAATGGCAAAAAAGTTTTTACAGTCCAAGATGCGCAACAAGCGGAAGATTATGCTTTGGATATCAAAAATTTCCATAAAGAATCTGAGGACCTGTATGTATGCCCAATTTTGATAGCAACACATGCTCCTGAATATGCAAAAGAGCAATCATTGGATTGCTATCCTGACAAACAGATTTATCTTCAGCGTGAGAATATCGAGACGGTTATTCCTAAAGTTACTAGCTTGTGTGAACGGTATGGGGATAATGAAAATATAGATTTTGCAAAGTGGTTTAATTCGCCATATTACCCTACGCCGACAATTATTTTAGCTGCTGTAGAAGCATATAGCTCACATAATTTGAGTCAAATTGCTAATTCAGAGGCAGGACAAGATAATATAAATGCTTGTGAATTAAAAATATATGAAATAATATCTTATGCAAAAGCAAATAAGAAGAAATGTGTTTGTTTTGTAACTGGTGTACCTGGCGCGGGCAAGACACTAGTGGGTTTAGATGTTGTTGCGAAAAACCTTGGCAGTGGCCAAGAAAATCTTAGTGTATATTTATCTGGCAATGGTCCCTTGGTCGAAGTATTGCGAGAAGCACTTAAACAAAGTGTTAAGGCAAAAGCCAAAGTAGATAAAAAAATAAAATTTAATAATCAAACCAAAGTTGCTATTGATACCCTTATTCAAAGTAGTTTTGCGTTTAAGAGGGACAATTCTCAACATAATAGGCCAACTCCCGAAAATGTTCTCATATTTGATGAGGCACAAAGGGTTTGGAATAGAGAAAAAATGGCGCATAAGCACAATAATGCTCCAGGCATGTCTGTGAGTGAACCTCATTTGCTGTATAGCATCATGGATAGGCACACTGATTGGGCTGTCATGATTTGCTTAGTTGGCTTGGGACAAGATATTTATGATGGAGAAGTAGGAATAAATGAATGGTTCAGGTGTGGTATTGAAGATTTCCCTAGCTGGGATATGTATTATTCGCCATCAATTTTTACGCAGATAGAAGATGAAAATATTGATATAAGTGCGATTAAGAATTGTGATAGATGCCATGCAATGAACGAATTGCATTTGGAGACGTCTATTCGCTCCTTTAGGGCTGATAAGCAGTGCCAATTTGTAGATTTACTTTTAGCTAATGAGCCAGCTATGGCTAAAGATATATATGATATTATATCTAGAAAATACCCGATATACATAACTAGAGACATTCATGTTGCAAAAAAGTGGGCAAAAGCTCAAGTACGAGGTTCGCAACGGTGTGGCGTTCTTGCCTGCAGCAGTGCACAGAGGTTAAGGCCAGAAGGCATATATGTGTCTAAAGATATTGATGTTAAAAATTGGTTTCTTGCCGCAAGTAATGACTTAAGATCATCTAATATGATGGAGGTTGTAGCTAGCGAATTTAAAGTTCAGGGGTTGGAAATAGATTGGGCAGTTGTCTGCTGGGATGCAGATCTTAGGCGTAGCAAAAATGGAAAAGAGTGGGATTATTATTCTTTTAGGGGTTCTAAATGGAATAAAAGAAGAAAGGTGGAACAACAAAGGTATTTAGTAAATTCTTATCGTGTTTTACTTACAAGGGCAAGGCAAGGGATGATAATTTTTGTTCCTAAAGGTGTTGACTGTGAAGAAGATATCACTAGAAATAGGGAATATTATGATGCTATTTACCAGTATTTATTGTCATGCGGTATTAAGGAATTGTAGTGCTAAGTGGACCTATAGGCATGAGATAATATTGCATAGGTTAAATTATTCTTAAATCTGGGGTGTTTTTATGGCTGGCGTGGTGGTTGAGGCAAAACGGCATAATAATATGTCGCATATAAAATCTAAGGATACGACGCCGGAGATAATGTTTTGTAAGGCTCTTTGGCATTGTGGCATACGCTATAGGAAAAATTATAAAAAATTGCCGGGAACGCCTGATATAGCTATTACGAAAAGAAAAATAGCCATTTTTGTAGATGGCGATTTTTGGCATGCACGAAATCATCAGGACAAGCCAGGTGAGCAAATCAAAACAAACAGGGGATATTGGGTTCCCAAGCTGTCAAGAAATGTAGAGCGTGACAAAGAAGTGAATGATGCCTTGCTAGCAGAAGGGTGGCTGGTATTGCGGTTTTGGGAAAGTGACATAAAGAAGGATGTTATGAAGTGCGTCAGGGAAATAGAGAAATATTTATAGATGGCGAGAGCATTTAATTGTACCAAAATTTTGTCATAGCGTATGGAGATTGCGATAAAATATGGCAGGTGATATATAATGATTGATATGCAGGGCATAGTGCTGGCAGATAATGTTCAGCAGGCAGAGAGGAATTTGCAGGAACTAGATAGTGTGGATTGGGCGGAGGTTAAGGCTGAATTGGAACCTGTGGAGTTTGCCAATGCTTTTATGGATAGGGAAGGGTATTTGACCTTGGCGGAGGATGTGAAGGATTTTCCTGCTTTTTTACAGAAGCAGTGCGAAAAAGACAAAAGTAGCCAGCGATTTTGGTTCGCTGGCCGCTATAGGGACTATTGAATATGAATTATAGCCATATTACTGGGGGATGTATGTGTTGATGTGGCTATTATTTCGTAAGAATAACGAGGATAAGATAAAAATGGTCAGTAATTTAGACTCATGAAAAACTTAAAATGATTGTGGCTTGATGGTTGGAAGGTGAAAAAATGAAGATAAACAGTCTTGAATTTGAAAATTTCAGATCCTTTGACAGGGCAGAATTGCGATTAGATGGTAAAAGTACAGTGATTTTCGGGGTGAATGGAACAGGTAAAACCTCTGTGTTAAAAGGCGTTAATCTTCTCTATGCCAATATAATTAATCAAATAGTGAACAGAAAAGAATTGAAGCAGAATTTTAATTTGGAATTAGATGACATTAAATATGGCAAAATGCAGACGAAGATAAAAGCTGATTTTTATATTGAAGACAAACAAATTACCTATCATAGGTCAATGGTGAGGAAAACAGGAAAAAGACTGCATGATTTGGCTGCACTCAAAAATATTGCCGACCTGTTTCACGAAAAGTATGTAGATGATGAGCAGCAGGAAAATATCCCAATCTTTGTTAATTATGGCACAAATCGATTGGTTCTGGACATTCCCATGAGGATAAGAAACAGGCATATTTTTGATATTTATTCTGCCTTTGACAAAGCTATCGAAAACAGGATAGATTTCAGAACGTTTTTTGAGTGGTTTAGAGGGCAGGAAGATTATGAAAATGAATGTAAAGTACAGAACTCGGATTTGCAATATAAAGATAAATCATTGGAGACTGTAAAAAAAGCCATGCTTGTTATGTTGGATGGATGCACTAATCTCAGAGTGGCAAGAAAGCCTAAGCTGGAGATGAAAGTTGAGAAGAATGGGATTGGTCTCAATGTATCTCAGTTGTCTGATGGTGAAAAATGTACTATGACAATGTTTGGTGATCTTGCCAGAAGGCTCAGTATAGCAAACCCGCTTTTAGATAATCCGCTTTTGGGTGAAGGCGTAGTTCTGATTGATGAAATAGAGCTTCATATGCATCCTTCGTGGCAAAGAAGCGTGCTGAAGCAGTTGAGGGAAACTTTTCCTAATATTCAATTTATCGTAACAACACATTCTCCTATTGTGCTTAGTGAAGTGGATGATGATTATAATGTTTTCTTTTTGAGAAATTTAGGTACATCAGGAGAAATCGTGGAGCTCAAAAGGCTTGATGGTTTTGATGCCAATTATATTCTTGAAGAATTTATGGGAACTAAGTCGGTGAATGTTAAAACAGAGAAGCTAATCAATGATATATATAGGCTCATTGCTCGTAAAGCTTTTGATGAAGCAGAAGGGAAAGTGAAAGAATTAGAGAACATAACAGATTCGGCCAATAAGGATGTATTGAGTGCTAAGATCTTGATTAAGAAAGGTCGCTTATTATGATTTATATAGATAAACAGGAAGAACCTGGTTGGTTAGCTGAGTTTAAGAAAAAGCATCCCAAAGCAACATATGATTCTAAAGAATTCAAGCCTTACATTTCAAGGCTTAATGAGGATTTGGTAAAAGAGCAGAAATATATTTGTGCGTACTGCTGTTGTGAAATTAATACGGAAACATCACATAATGAGCATATTGAACCTAGGCATCCGAAAACGTATGCAAGCAAGAGAAGTTTGGATTACTCGAATTTAGTAGCTTCCTGTTATGGTTTTCAGGGAGCAAAAACTTGTGGTCCTCAAAAAGAGAATTATTATGATGAGAAACAATTTATTTCTCCTTTAAATCCAGCATGTGAAGATAAGTTCAGTTATTTCCCTAATGGTGTGATTGATGGAGATGATTACACGATAAAGCTTTTGAATCTAAATTCATATAGATTGAAGCGGGCAAGAGAAGCAATTTATACTACAATACAAAAGCTGGATGAGGAAACAATACGTTTAATTTATCAAGATGATGGAGACAAGTTATCACCATTTATCAATGTTGTAAAATGGTATATCAGGAAAAGTAGATTTTGTGAAATATAAGGTGGTGAAGACTATGGATATGAAAACCGATAGATACCTGTATGTTACGCCGGATGGCTTTGCCAATCTGGTTTTGTCCGTTGCAGGAGGCGTGCTGACGGAGGTCAGCTTTGTGAAGGATGAAGCACGGGATGGCCGGGCAAAAGCTATCGCCTGTCATGATGTACCGGAGTATGCAAGGGCAGTAAATGAGGCAAGGGAGTCAGGCCAGGGAGAAGATGCCATAAGCCTGGCAGTGAAGTGGCTGGATATTTACTTTGCCGGTGGCAGGCCGGATTTTTTGCCACCATACGAGCTGAGGAATGTTACGCCCTTTCGTCAGCAGGTGATGGATTTGCTGCTGGCGATTCCTTATGGGCAGACGGTGACTTATGGTGAGCTGGCAAAGAAGCTGGCGGAGCAAAATGGCAGGGGGAAAATGTCTGCCCAGGCGGTAGGCCAGGCCGTGGGCTGGAATCCCATCGGCATCATGATTCCCTGTCACCGTGTGCTGGGAGCCGGGGGCAGGCTGACGGGCTATGCAGGCGGTATAGCAAATAAAAAGGCACTTCTCCGGCTGGAAAATGCAGGGAGCTTTGAGTCAGGGCTCTTGCAGCTGTAATGCACTTGATATGCATGTGCCAGGTGCATGAACAAAAATATAAATGAGCAAATGAAAATCCCTGTCGGGAACCTGTATTGGTTTCCGGCAGGGATTTTTTAGAGGAATGTTTATGGTTGTTTCAGCGCATGGCTGAAATGGGAGCTATGTTTTTGCAGCTGCCAGCCTAAAGGACTGAGGGTTATTTTATCTCAATGCGGGAGTGGCGCTGCACCTCCGGTGCCTTCGGCAGGATGACCTTCAGGACGCCAGCGTTGAACTGGGCGGAAATGCCAGTCTCATCGATGTTGTCGATGTAGAAGGAACGGCTGATGGTGCCGGTGTGACGCTCGCGGCGGATGTAGTTGCCCTGATTATCCTTCTGGTCGCTGCTCTCATCGCGGTGTGCCTCGATGGTCAGGTAGTTGTTATCATAGCTGAGGGAAATATCCTTCTTTTCCATGCCTGGCAGGTCGGCAGTCAGCTCGTAGGAGCTGCCGTTATCCTTGACATCTACCCGCATGGAGGCAGGCATGCCCATATCGCCAAAGCCGGCAAAGGGGTTGGTGAAGAACGGCTCATTGAAGATGTCGAACAGGCTGTTGAAGCCATCTTCCCTTCTTGCAACTTCGTTATTTTTCTTGGAACCAAATGGAACTAAACCAAACATGATGAGGACTCCTTTCAAAGAATATCTATAAAATGTTATTGTTGGGAGAGTATTAATTGACCTGCAAGGCAGCTGCCTATGGGCTGTCTGCTTTGCTTTTATCTTTTTGCTCTTTCTGATTATGATTATATCACTATTAGTCAAAAAGTCAATAGGTCAAAAAGAAAAAATCAGAGCTAATGCAATATTTTTGCAAAACCTCTGATTTTTCCTTTGTGTATTTTATTAAGTTCTTTGCTGATTATTGATTCATTTTTAGAACCTGTTATTTTTCAGTGCCTCGCTGAGTCCCGGGATGCTGTTGATTTTGTCTGCCAGGCGGATGGAGTCCCGGATGGCTTCAGGTGTCATGGGACGTGGCTCGTTGGCACCTGTCAGATTTACCGCAGCACTGGCAGCGGTGCTTCCAGAAGCGGTACCGCTGTCCATAAATGGCTTGCTGCTGTCATGTTCGCTGATAACCACAGCCAGCTCATCCCCGTTTTTGATAGGGTCGGTAAAGTTCACCGGCTGCTTGTTCACCAGTATAGTAAAGTTTACCCTGCTCTTGGCTGCCGGAGGCTGGAAGCCTACTGCCAGCAGTGCATCGCTGACGGTAGTGGCAGCCCGCAGTGATTTCATAAAGCGGACATTGCTGCCATCGGCAATCAGCGTGTTCGGGGTGGCAGGGTGTCCGTTGACCTCAAGGGATACGGTAGCGGACGGGATTTTGTGCTCCTGACCTTCATAGTAAATAACCAGGGAAGCATCCAGCTCCGAAACGTTCAGCACATCCCCCAGTTTTGGCAGCTCAGGGGCGATGTACTCGATGTAGTCCTGCTGGTGTACCTCGGTGGTGAGGGTAGCAGGATTGTCATTGAGTAATATTTTTGGTGAGATGGTGTACTGGGACTCCTTGTCGTTCAGGGTGTATTTCACCTTTTTGCCTGTAGGTGGAAAGCCTGCGGAGTTCAGTACCTCGCCCAGATTGCGTGTTTCCTTGCTGATGATTTCATCACCGTCATGAAGAAGCTGTCCCGGCTGTGCCGTCTGGCCGTTGATGATAAACTGGGCGGCAATATGGGTTTCCTCCCCGTTGATGAACACTGTGTAGGATGGCGGTATTTCCAGCACATCCTCCAGCGTAATCTCAGGGGCGGCACCGTTTTGCCCCGGGATGACCTGTATGCGGCTGCCGTCATGGATAGGCGTGTCCAGATTGGCTGGGCTGCCGTCTACGGTCAGCTGCGCCATGGTTCCCATGGTGCCAGGGATGAATTTATTTTCGCCATTTATTTTCAGCATGGTGCCAAGTCCCGGCCTGCCGTTGAGCTTCTTCAGAAGGATGCCGGCGTTGAGCAGGGCATCGGACACGGTCAGGTCACGGAAGTTGAACAGGCTGTATTCGGCATCGTTGACATATACCCTGAGAAAATGCAGGGTGTTGATGGAGGCGATTTTCAGGATGCCCAGAGGGGTGACTGCATCAGGCAGTTTCAGTTCCTCCGGAATATCCAGCACGCCATCGATTTTGTCCGGGTGCCGCACTGCTACCCTGCCCATTGGCAAATCCATGATTTCGGCTACGAATTTGCTCAGGTTCGGTGTCAGGGAGCCGCCGCCTACCATCATAATGGCCTGTGGCGGTTCGCCGCCGTTCAGCTCCAGTATCTGCCGGGCAATTGCCTCTGCCAGCTTTTTGATGTTCGGCATGATAGGCTTCAGGACTTCCTCCGGGGAAAGGTCGTATTCCATGCCCATAATGTCGGCAAATTTGCCCTGCAGCCCGTTGGTAACATCCCGCTTTACCTGCTCTGCCACGTTGAAGTCCAGCAGGAACTGCTGGGACAGGGCGTCGGTAATCTCGTCCCCTGCCTGGGGTACCATGCCGTAGGCAATGACGGAGCCGTTCTTGGTAATGGCAACGTCTGATGTACCGGCACCGATGTCCACCAGTACCAGGTTGAGGTGGCGCATGGTGGCAGGTATCAGTACATTGATGGCGGCAATAGGCTCCAGTGTCAGTGCCTGCATGTCCAGCTGGACGCTTTGCAGGGCGGAATGCATGGAGTCAATGACCTGCCTTGGCAGGAAGGTGGCGATGACAGTGGCGGAGGCAATGCGTCCCCGCTGGCCTACCAGGGTTTTCAGCTGGGTGCCGTCCAGCTCGTATTTTACGGTGCTGTAGCCTACGCAGTAGTAGTTGGAAAGGTCATCCACTGTGTGGGATTCCGCCAGCTTTGCCTGGGCTGCCTGCACTCCTGCAAAGTCCAGGGCGCGTTCCTGCTCGCTGGTGATGATGCCGCTGAATTCCATCTCGGCAGCTGCTGTCATGGTGTAGAGGGCACGGCCTGCAGCTGCTACGGCAGCACTTTTCAGAGGACCGGTGCGCTTGACCAATGCTTTTTTTACGTTGTCGATGACTGCTGCCACCTGGGGCACATCGTGAATCTGGCCGTCAATCATGGCACGGGTTTTGTGCTCCTGCCTTTCGGTGGCAATGATTTTCAGCCCCTCAGGTGTCTGCTCGGCTACGATGCCGATGACGCTGCGGGTACCGATGTCCAGGGAAAAAATCCTGTCATAGCGGGGCTTGGACGGCGTTGCCTTTGCCGCCTTGGCACCTCGGACCTTTCTGCCATTCTTGCCGGCTGCCCTGCGGGTATATTTTCTTTTGGCAGTGGCAGTCCCGGCTTCTGTTGCTGTGGCTGCTGCCATTTCATTGCTGTCTGTAGCATGTATATTTTGCAAATCGGAAGTGTCCATAAAAATCTCCTTACTTTTTTTCCTCAAAAAAGAGGTTAATGAGAGAATTTCGCGAATACTTATATTATATACAATTTTCATCTACTTTTAAAGCGGATTATGTATTATAATTAGTATAAGGGATTATAATTTAGCGTAGGGTTTTAATGGTTTAATGCATGGATTTGTGAATCCTTTTGCGAGGCAAGGGGAACAGTTTTTGGGAGTTTTGTTATGGCAAAGGATAATGAGGTTATCACAGGTACTGATTATAAGCGCATGATTATTGGTGCCTATAGTGAGTTTATCTTGGAATATGAAGGTATTAATCAGGTCAAGAAGAATGGCAGGTTCTTTTACTGCGGCATGCCGGGGACGGATGTGCTGAGAACTATGGGGGCTGCGGTGCTGCCCCTGCAGGATTCGGTGAATGAGAGCATCGGCGGCCTGGCCAGGCGCGTGGCAGATGCGGCGGTGCTGGGAGCCAGGGGCAATGCCGGGGTGATATTGTCCCAGATTCTCCGGGGGCTGGCCAAGGGGCTGACCGGCAAGTACAATGCGTCCTCCCAGGAGTTTGGCAAGGCGTTCCAGTACGGCATCCTTTATGCCCAGAAGGCGGTGCCGGAGCAGAAGGACAGGCCGATTATTGTGGCGTCCAAGATTATGGCGAAGGGCGCTTATCATGCGGTGCGTGACGGGCTGTCGATTATTGAGATTTTGAAGGCGGCCATCAAGGCGGGGGAGGAATCCTTTTCGGAGAAAATTGACTCCGGGGAGATGATTATGCAGGTGTTTCTGAATGGCTGCCTGAAGGGGCTTATCGGGGAGTTCGTGTCACCGATGCTGCCGTTTTCCAGCCGGGCTGCCCATCAGGAAAAGCTGATCAGCCCCCTTGATGATATGGTGCGCCCTTACTGCGTTACCTTTATGGTGGCAAATCCCAAGCTTTCCGTGGAGCTTATCGAGCGGGAGCTGCAGGAGATTGGCAATTTTGTGGTGGTGGAGAGGCGTTACCGCAGCCTGTTTATCCATCTTCATTCGGAGCATCCCGGCAAGGTGCTGGAGCGTGCCGTGGGCTGGGGGCATATCGGGGAAATCCATATCAATATCATGGCGGAGCCTCATGCCATGGCAATGGTGCAGCAGAGCTTTTTGATGCCGCTGGCACTGATGACGGTGGCGGATACCCCGGAGCTGGGGCAGAGGCTGCAGGAGGCCGGGGCTACTGTTATATTGGATGGCAGCGACCCGTCAGGTCCGTCTGTAGAGGAGATCGTGAATGCTGCCCATAGCGATATTGCCAACAAGTATATTATCCTGACTGACTCAGAGCACATCCGGCTGGTGGTGCATCAGGCGCGGAAAATCCTGGGAGACAGGGTAGAGGTGGTTATTGCTGACGGAGAGGATGAGCAGATTCAGGCGGTCAGGGCATTTTTCCCGGAGGATGATATGCTGTCCAACGTTACACGCATGAAGCATGCGATTATCCTGGCAGGGCAGGAGTGATTTTGCTGTACTGCACTGCACGGCGGTGTGCTGTCAATGTGTTGGGCATGCCTGTATGCCGCGGAGAAATGCGTGGCTGGTGGTACATGTATGGTGTACTGTGTCCGCGTATACTGTAAAACTGCATACAGAAAGAGGGAAGCCGCGAACGACTTCCCTCTTTGCAAGTGGGTTCCGAAATGCCGTCGACCAACAGGTCTAACCTGCGATTGCAGGTGGGTGCCCTCAGCAGCCGCTTTTGCTATTCGCTCGGAGACGATCCAGCAGCCACGGTGCGATGTCAGGCTCCCGTATAAAAGGAGTAGGCCAGACGATGAAAGGAATAACGGACATTCTAGAGTATCCCTCTTTGATAACTATACTATCACAATATTTTTTTAATAACAAGTCTTGACAAACAATATTATATGATTTTTTTTAGGAGGAAATGAGATTTATGGCAAAACAGCAGTTGATGAGGGCGATTTTGATAGAGCCGGGCAAGGAGCCGGAGATTATCCGCCTGCCTGCAGGCCACGGGGAACATGAGGAGGCAATCCGTGATGTGCTGGAGGGAAACTACGGAGCGGTGGAATTTTTTGAGATTCAGCCGGGCATTTCCCTGTTTATATTGGTGAATGACCTGGCTGCTGTGCTGGGAATGAAGCCTAACCGCCGTTTCCCGGAGCCGGACAGGGAGCAGATTATCTACGGCAAGGCGATTTTTATGGCAGCCTACAACGGGGCGGATGAGAGCCGGGAGGGAACGCTGGACATGTCTGAGGAAACCTGCCTGATGTTCATGGAGCAGATCAAGCTGCATTTTGAGGCCTGCCGGGGGGATGAGGAGCCCCGGCAGGAGGATACCCTGTACTATGATGAGGATGAGGAGGGCAATCAGGTGCCTTATCGCTGGGTGGAATGTCTGGCGAAGCCTGAAAAGCTGCCGGAGCCACTTCTGGCTGGCAGGGTGAAGTTTTATCGGGGCCAGGTGCGGGAATACATGGAGATTGGCGGCAGGTTCTTTAAGAAGGTGACGGTATATACGCCGGGCAGCAGGCTGAATTGAAATAGTTATCGTGAAGTTTTCTCGACAAACAATAGGGTTATACTATATAATAGTCTTGAGTATTTTGTTTGTGAAGGAGAATGACAAGATGAGTGATAAGATATATAGCGTGGCTGTCAGCTGCCGGGATTCCATCGGCTGGGTTGAGTATGACCGGGAGGCGAAGACCGTGAAGGTCTGCCTGGAGGACGCGCAGGCTGTGGCTGATGCGGAGAAGTTTTTGAGCGAGAAGCACGAGATTCGTGTGCCTCATGAGACCTTGCGGGATTTTACCGAGGTGACGGTGGATCCCCTGGCGGATGAAAAGAGCTTCCAGCTGGTTCTGACCAGGCTTTGGGAGAATACCGGTGTGCATGTTGACTGGAGCCGTCCGGTGGACTATGTGAAGGCGCATCCTCATTATCCGAAGGCCGGAGAATAATTTTTGGCTGATAATCCCACATCCAGCTGCTTGGTGTGGGATTTTGTATTTTGAGGCTTGGGAATTTTAGTTTAAGTCTGTATTTTTAGAGCAGGGGGAGATGTATTTATGGAGCGCAAATGGTGGCATGGCAAGGTGGCTTATCAGATTTACCCCAAGAGCTTCCTGGATGCCAATGGGGATGGCATCGGTGATTTGCGGGGGATTATTAGCAAGCTGGACTACCTGAAGGAGCTGGGGGTGGATATTGTCTGGATTTCTCCGATTTACAAGTCTCCTTTTGTGGACCAGGGCTATGATATTGCTGATTACCAGCAGATTGACCGGATTTTTGGTACCATGGAGGAGTTTGATGAGCTTTTGGCGGAGGCTCACAGGCGGGATATGTATATTGTGATGGATTTGGTTATCAATCATTGCTCGGACAAGCATGAGTGGTTCCAGAAGGCCTTGCAGGACCCGGAGGGGGAGTACGGGGATTATTTCTATTTCCGCAAGGGAAAAGATGGCCAGCCCCCTAGCAACTACCGCAGCTATTTTGGTGGCAGCACCTGGGAAAAGGTGGAGGGGACGGAGTATTATTACCTTCACATGTTTGCCAAGGAGCAGCCTGATCTGAACTGGGAAAATCCCCGGGTGCTGGAGGAGCTGTACAGTATGATTAATTGGTGGCTGGACAAGGGGCTGGACGGCTTCCGGATTGATGCTATCATCAATATCAAGAAGGATTTGGATTTTAAGAGCTTTCCGGCGGATGGGCCTGATGGCCTGGTCGGCTGCTGGCGCATGGTGGAGTCGGTGGATGGCGTAGGTGAGCTTTTGGAGGATTTGAAGCGGCATACCTTTGCCAAATATGATGCCTTTACGGTAGGCGAGGTTTTCAATATGAAGCCGGAGGAGCTGCGGGAGTTTATTGGCGAGGATGGTCATTTTTCGACGATGTTTGATTTTTCTGCCCACAAGCTGACCTATGGGGAACATGGCTGGTATGACAGCAAGCCGGTGCAGTTTGAGGATTTCCGGGCGGTTACGGTGAGGGCGCAGCTGGAGTCTCAGGAAATAGGCTTTTTGGCGAATATTATTGAGAACCACGATGAGCCAAGAGGCGTGTGCACCTATCTGCCAAAGGAGCTGCAGAATGAGACCGGGGCAAAGCTTCTGGGGACGGTGAGCGTCCTTTTGCGGGGGATTCCATTTATTTTCCAGGGGCAGGAAATCGGCATGCAAAACTGCCGGATGGAGTCTATTGATGAGTACGATGACATCAGCACCAAGAATGAGTATCAGCTGGCCCTGAATGCAGGCTGTAGCGTGGCGGAGGCTCTTGAGGCCTGCTATCATAGGAGCCGGGATAATGCCAGGACGCCGGTGCAGTGGAGCAGTGAAAAAAATGCCGGTTTCACCTCCGGTACGCCGTGGCTGAAGGTCAATCCGAATTATCAGGAAATTAATGTGGCAGAGCAGCAGGGCAGGGAGGACTCCGTGCTGAATTATTATAAGCGGCTGATTGCCCTCAGAAAATCCCCGGAGTGGGCTGAGGTCTTTACCTACGGCAGGTTTGTGCCTGTGCTGGAGGATGAGGAAAATATTTTTGCCTACGAGCGGAGAGGCGAGGACAAGTCTGCGCTGGTGGTTGCCAATTTCGGGCTGTCTGAAAGGGAGGTGCCGTTGCCATCCGGGGCTGGGGAAAATGTGCTTCTCAGCAATCTGGCCGATGTGAAGCTGGCAGATGGCAGGCTGGAGCTTTTGCCTGGTCAGGTAGCTGTGCTGGGGTAAAAAAGGATTTACAAATGATGTGACGTGTGGTATGATAGGTGTGACATAGGAAGTGTCGGAGTAGCTCCATGAGTTGCAAACGAAAACCCCCGGTGGGTGAGACCGGGGGTTTTATTTTATGTGATAGCAACAATATGTTTTCTATACATATTGTTGCTGTTTTTTTTTGTAAGTAGTAGAATAATGGTATAGGAAATATTAAAATATCATAATATTTGTGTATTAGCGGGGGAACAATATGGAAATAAAGGATATGCAGGCTTTTTATGCCATTGTTGAGGAAGGAAATATCAGCCATGCGGCTATCAGGCTGAGTATTGCCCAGCCTGCTCTGAGCCGTCAGATGAAGAAGCTGGAGACCAGCCTGGGGGTGCAGCTTTTTGAGCGGGGCAGCAGGAGGATACGGCTTACGGATGCGGGGCAGCTTTTGTATTCCAGGGTAAAGCACATCCTGGGCATGGTGGATGGCACCCTCAGGGAGATTACGGATATCGGCTCCGGGGTGGCAGGCACTATCAAGCTGGGGACTGTTACCAGCTCCGGCGCCATGCTGATACCGCAGCTGGTGGCGGATTTTCACCGGGCCTATCCCATGGTGAATTTCAATATCTGGGAGAGTGACGGTGCCCGCATCCTGGAGCTTCTGGACAGTCATATCATAGAGCTGGCCATTACGAGAACCCAGGTGGACAGCAGCACCTATGAGTCCATCGTGCTGCCGGATGAGCCCCTGGTGCTTGCCATGCACAAGGATTTGTGCTGCTGCGGCGAAGACCCTGAGAGGATACATATCCATGAGCTGGCGGACAAGCCCCTTCTGGTGCCGCTGCGCTGGCATACTGGCTTTTTGGAGCAGTGCCAGAAGCACAAGTTTGAGCCCAACATCCTGAGTGTCAGTGACAGTCAGATTCAGAATATACTGTGGACTCAGATGGGTATCGGCATTTCCCTGGTGCCGTTGTCGGCACGCAGCATGGTGAACTCTGACAAGGTTATTTTCAAGCATCTGGTGGAGTCCGAGATACATACCCATACGGTGGTGGCGTGGCTGAAAAACCGCACCCTGTCCAGCAGCTGTACTCATTTCCTCAATCTGTTCCGCAAGAAGTATGTGAAGAAATAATCAGCTGCGGCATAGATATTAATGAATTGATAAATAAAATGCTAGGCTGGCGAATAAAATGATAACAAAGTGGCAATGAAATGATAAATGAGTGGATAAAGGAATGAGCGTGAAGGATATGAAGGGGCGCAAGGTACTGATTGTTGAGGACGAGAGGCGGATTGCCCGCTTTTTGCAGATGGAGCTGGAGCACGAGGGATGTACCACGGCTGTGGAGGATAACGGCAGCCGTGCCTGTGAGCGGCTTGCCCGGGAGGAATATGATATTGTCCTTTTGGATGTGATGCTGCCGGGGCTGGACGGCTTTTCTGTCTGCCGCAAGGTGCGGGAGTTTTCCCAGGTGCCGATTATTATGCTGACTGCCCGGGATGATATTGAGGACAAGGTGCAGGGGCTGGATATTGGGGCAGATGATTATCTTACCAAGCCTTTTGCCACGCCGGAGCTTCTGGCGCGTATGCGGGTGGTTCTGCGCAGGCAGGCGGCTGCCTCCGGCGGTGAGGCCGGGCAGGCCGGCGGCGAGGAAGTCTTGTCCATCAAGAGCCTGTCCATGTATATTGCCAGGCATGAGGTCATGGTGGGAAATGTGCCTGTGGAGCTGACCAAAAAGGAATATGACCTTTTGAAATACATGCTGCGCAACAAGCGCACCGTGCTGAGCCGCGACCAGATTTTGTCCAATGTGTGGGGCTATGACTACATGGGGGATACCAATGTGGTGGATGTCTATATCCGCTATCTCCGGCAGAAGCTGGATGACAAATTTGGCGAGAAGTATATTCACACCATGCGGGGGGTAGGCTATGTTATCAAAGAGTAGCCGCCTGCACTTTTTGCACAGGCTGCGGCTTTTGCGCCTGTCCCGGATGCCCAGGATGCGGATTTCCGTCAAGCTGACGCTGGTGTATGCGGTGCTGATGGTGGTGCTGCTTTTTGCTACCTGCGCCTTTACGGCAGTGGGGATTTATTATACCCAGTACCATCAGGTGGAAAGAGAGCTGTCCTTCAGTATTTTTGATGCGGTGCAGCAGCTGAAAAACAGGTTTGGCAGCGTGGAGGAGCATGTGACGGAAACTTTGCCCGTGCCGCCTCATTTTAAGCCGGAGGAACGGGAAAAGGAAAGGCAGCGGCAGCGAGAAAATCGGGGGTATATACAGCATGACACTGTCAAGCCTGATGCGTTTTTTGACAATGGGGCAGGCGAGGCGGTGCAAAATGGCAGTGACAAGGTGATTGTCAGCCGCAATGACCTGCGGCAGAATATGGCAGACAATATGACCTTTGGCATGGTGCCGGGGGTTTTTTTGAAGATAACTGATGCAGAGGGAGATGTGGTGTACGATACGGATGTGTTTTCTCCCTCCTTGCAGCAGCTGCAGGAGCATGTCAGGGAGCAGCCGCCCCTGTGGGCAAATCCCAACTTTCAGGTAGTGGAAATGGGCGTCTTTGTGATTTATTACAAGGAAGTGCCGGTGGTGATTAAGGGAGAGTCCTACAGCCTGCATTTTTTCCGTACTATTACTACAGAGACCAGGCTTTTGGGGTTGATTCAGCAGATTTTGCTGGTGGAAATGGTGCTGGGGCTGCTGTTTGCCCTGTTTCTGGGGTATTTTGTCAGCCAGAGGCTTTTGCAGCCTATCCGCAGCATGACGGATACGGTGAAGTCTATTGAGGTCAGCGACCTGGGAACCAGGCTGGAGGTATCCGACACCAAGGATGAGCTTTCTGAGCTGGCAGTGACCTTTAACCATATGCTGGAGCGCATCCAGCAGGGCTTTGACCAGCAGCAGCGTTTTGTGTCGGATGCTTCCCATGAGCTGAGAACCCCGGTGACGGTGATTAGGGGGTATGCGGATATGCTGAGCCGCTGGGGGAGGCATGACGAGGAAACCTTGCAGGAGGGGCTGGAGGCTATCGGCTCAGAGGCGGAAAATATGCAGGAGCTGATTGAAAAGCTGCTCTTTCTCGCCCGTGCCGACCAGAAACGGCAGATTTTGCACAAGGAGCTTCTGGATATGCAGGCACTGGTGGGAGATGTATTCAGGAAGATGCAGATGGCAGTTGACAGCCATCATTTGCAGCTTTTGGCAAATGAGCCTGCCATGGTGCTGGCTGACAAGGTGACAATGCGGCAGATGCTGCGGATTTTTCTGGAAAATGCGGTGAAGTATACTCCGGCAGGGGGTGCTATCCGCCTTTCTTCCCGCTGTAGTCCTGATGATGAGGGATATATTGAGCTGGTGATTGAGGATACGGGCATCGGCATTGCTGAGGAGGAGCAGGAGAAGATTTTCCAGCGGTTTTACCGGGTGGACAGCTCACGCACCAAGGAGGCTGGCCAGCCGGGAGGCACGGGGTTAGGGCTGTCTATTGCCAAGTGGATTGCCGACCGGCACGGGATAAAAATCAGGGTGGAGAGCCAGCCGGGGGCAGGTACCAGGTTTACGTTAAAAATTCCCCTACAGGTGGTACGGTTATAATTTTGGAAACCAAAAGCACGTAACAGATGCTGCATCTGTTACGTGCTTTTGTAGTAAGGTGATACATCTACGAAAGTGCTTGTCGTTCAACTCCATCGCTCCGCATCAGCAGAACCTTGCAATCTCCGTATACAGTTTATCAGGATTTATCGGCTTGCTGACATGGCTATTCATCCCATGCTCAAGACACTTCTTGATATCCTCCTCATAAGCATCCGCAGTCATGGCGATAATAGGAATCGTCGCTCCATCATGATGATGGGAACGGCGTATCTTATCCGTAGCCTGATACCCGTTCATAATAGGCATGCGTATATCCATCAGTATCAGCTGATATGTCCCTTCCGGCGCATTCTCAAAAGTATTAACCGCTTCCACGCCATTATTGGCAACATCCAAGGCAGCTCCTTTGCTTTGCAGCAGCATGGCAGCGATCTCCTGATTGAGAAGATTATCCTCTGCCAGCAGCACATGGAGATGCTTAAAGTCAAATTCCTTTACATCCTTGCACCAGTTTTCCTCAGCCTCAAGGCTTTCCTCCAGCAGGATATGCAGCTCAAAGGTAGTCCCCTTGCCCAGCTGGCTCTCCACGGAGATGGAGCCGCCCAGCATGTCGATATACTTCTTCACGATGGAAAGCCCCAGCCCGGTGCCATTGGGATTCTGCACCTCCTGGGATTCCTCCTGGGAGAAGGCATCATAAAGCTTTGGCAGGAACTTGGCACTCATGCCGATGCCGGTATCCGCAACAATAAATTTCACCCATTTCTGGTTTGGCGATTTTACCTGGGCGATTTCACTCTCGGTCATGCTGTCTGCCTCCAGCAGGCTGGCACTAAACATGATAGAGCCTCCCGGCTTGGTAAACTTCACCGCATTGCTCAGAAGGTTCAAAAGGATTTCCTGCAGCTTCAGCTTGTCAGAGATGATATTGCGCGGCAGCCTGTCATCCGTCCTGTCAATATCCAGCCGTATCTGCCGTTCCGATGCCGCCATGGATACGCTGGTGAGGATTTCGTCTATCATGTCCCTGGCAGCAATCCACTCCCGGCTTATCTTCACCTTGCCGCTCTCAATGCGCGTAAGATTCAGGGTATCGTTAATAAGGGACAGCAGCAGCTCCCCGGAATACTTGATTTTTTTCAGATACTCCGTCCTCTGGCTCTCATCCTCCGTGTTCAGGGCAAAATTGGTAAAGGAAAGAATTCCGTTCAGCGGCGTGCGCATATCATGGCTGATGCCGGACAGGAAGATGGACTTGGATTCATTTGCCTTGTCCGCCTCCATGATAGCCTGCTCCAGCTCCTCCAGATGGCGGCGTTCCGCCAGGTACTGCCTGGTGATATCGCTCTGGATGATAAAGATGCTGGTCCTGGTCTTGTCCAGGTAGAAGGCCTGCATCCTCTTGCGGCAGTCTTCACCTGCATCGTTGCGGAAGTCGTAGGAGACGTCATACATAGACACATGATCCAGCTTGTCCACGATGCAGTCCAGGGACATCTGGCTGAAAAGCTCCTCCGCCTTTGCCTTTTCCGGGTATGCCTCCAGGATGGAGCGGTACAATTCCTCGTCATAAAACAGGGGCCTGTCAGGGGTATTCTCAATCACGCCTGTTTCCTTGCTGAAAAAGGTCATGGTGCCCGTAAGGTTGTTGACAATAGCCACCTTGGTATAGCCCAGCTCCGTCAGCTTGTCGGAAATAATATAGTTGATGAATTTGTTGGTAATATCATAGAAATAGACAAAACACTCGATGTGGCCCGTTTTGCCGGTAAAAATGCTCACGTTGCACTCCACCATAATCGGGGACAGGTCATCGCAGTGGCGCTGGTACTCGATGCTGAAATCCCTGTCCCTGGTTACATACCTGTGCATCAGGTTGTCCAGGTTCATCTCCCTGGCAACCATGTCCTTTTCATCCGGGGAGATGACCAGGTTATGGAGCACCTCCATGAAGGCGGTGTAGCTCATGCCGGTACAAAGCTTCAGGGCGTGGGGGGAGTTTGCCACATAGTCCAGCAGCTTGTTGTCGATCAGGTCAAAATGGCACTTGGACAAAAGGTTGGTGTTGACGGCGGTGTGCAGCATCTGCAGCTCCTTGTCATACTGCTGCTGGCGGAGCTTTTCTGCCGTGATGTCCATGCCTACGCCGTAGGCATCAGTAGGGGCGTCATTGCTGTCACTTTGGGGCAGGGTATAGATGAGCCGCTCCCAGTGCGGGGGCTGGCCCGGGAACTGCTTGAACTTCACGTCGCAGGTGGCGGACTTGCCGGCCCTGACAGCCTGGTTCATGCGGCGGAAGTCCTCCAGGCTTTCTGCTGCAAGATTGTGCTCAAAGCTCTTTGGGGCGCCAAAAAGCTTCTGGGGCAGGGCATGCTTCTGCTGGATATGGGCGGATACCTTGTTTTCCAGGAACTCCATGACGCCGTTGACCATATCGTAGTGCCATACCACCAGCCCGGCGCCGCTGGCAACCTCATGGTATGCCTTCTGGGATTCGGCCAGGGCCTGCTCGCTGCGCTTCTCGGCGTTGATATCCGTCAGCACCATGTACACCAGGGCGGTGTTCTCATCATGCTGCACATACTTTACTCTTGCCTGCAGCCAGATAAAATTCTGCATGCCCTTCGGGTAAAAGCGGCAGTTGCAGGTTACGGAGGGAGCACCCTCTGCCATTTTTTTCATGGCATAGGAAATCTGCCATGCATCTTCGGGATGCAGGCAGGCCTTGATGGCTGATTCCGCACTGTCTGCCTTGGCAATGTCTTCCTCGGTCAGGTTCAGCATTTCCAGCAGGGCAGGATTTGCCTGTACCAGCTGGTAGGCCTGGCTGCCTGTCTGCCACTTGTACACGCAGATGCCGGAAGGCACATTGAACAGGATTTCCCTCAGCTGGCTGATCATGTCCTGCTGGGCGCATTTTTCGGTGATGTCCTCGATGGTGCCGATGATGCCCACCACTTCCTCACCGATGATCAGCGGCGCCTTGCTGACGATAACATCCCTGGCCCTGCCGCTGGCATCCGGCAGCTTGCCGGTGACATGCTTTTCCGTTTTGCCTGCGAGAATTTCGGCATCATCAACCAGGGGAGGATACTGGGAGGTTACGGCTCCCAGCTCCTCTACTGTATGGCCGATGAGCTCGTCCAGGGTGAGCCCCATAAAATCCAGCTGTGCCTTGTTGGCCCCCATGAAGCGGGAGTCCATGTCCTTCCAGAAGATGTTGACACCGGCACTGTCCAGGATTTTCTGGTAAAGATTATTCAGTTGCAGGTCAGATGGGTTGAATTTGTCCATGCAATATACCTCGTAAATTCTGCTGGTCCTCTATGCCCTGCGGGGGATTAGAGGCTCTTGCTAATCAGGGCGATGAACACCAGGTCCTCGGTGCCGCAGTTCTCGATGCTGTGCCCTTCGCCGTCCGGGCAGAAGGTGGTGGTGCCCACGCCGATTTTCATTTCCTTGCCGTTGTCGCTGTAGAGGGCCTCTCCCTGCAGGATGTGGTAGGTCTCGGTGTTGCCGTGATGCTCGTGGTAGCCGATGGAGCAGCCTGCCGGGATGGTAACCCTGGCAAACATGTCGTTGCCCCCCAGCTGCTCAGAGCCGAGAATGTGGCAGATGGTGATTTCACCCTTGCCGTTTGCCTTGTTCTGTGCCTTGATTTCGTTTGCTGGAATTAATGCCATGATAATCTCTCCTTTTTAATTCTTTTCTTACATTCTTCATACATTATGGTATAATAATACATAATTCTACCAAAAAAGTAAAAATCCTGCAAAGAGAATGATTTTTTAGGGAATTTTGAGTGGATTTTACCAAAATTTGATGTGCGTTATGCTTATGGAGGTATTTTTGTGATTTATCTGTTGAAATTCGGTGCCAGTTTCGTGCTGCCGCCGGGGATTTTTTTTGTCTGCTTCTGGCTTTTGTCATTTTATTTGTGGCGCAGGCGGGAGGTAAGGGCGGCTGTTGCGCTTTTCCTGGTGACGGGGATTTTTTATCTCATGTCTACCCAGCTGGTATCCTCCATGCTGATGGGCAGCCTGGAGCGATCCTATGAGCAGCCTGCGGCGCCGGCCGGGGATGTGATTGTGATGCTGGGGGGCGGTGCTACTGCCGATACCCCCAACATGGGAGAACTGGGCAATGTGTGTGCCGCTCCTGCCAGCCGCCTGCTGGCTGCGGCGGAGCTCTACAGCAGGCTCCATGTGCCGGTGCTGGTGTCCGGGGGGCAGGTCTATGAAGACAGCGGCCCTGAGGCGGTGATTGCCAGGCGTGAGCTGATGCGGCTGGGGGTGCCGGAGGCGGATATCCTGCTGGAGCCGGACAGCCTGAACACCCGGCAGAATGCGGTCTTCAGCGGCCGCATCATGAAGGAGAGGGGGCTTGCGCGGCCTGTGCTGGTGACCTCCGCCTTTCACATGGAGCGGTCGGTGCTGAACTTTGAGAAGGAGGGCTTTCAGGTGACAGCCTATCCTACGGATTACCGCACCAACCGCCGTCAGGTTTTTCATTACAACAAGCTGATGCCTTCTTCTGCTGCCCTGGATGACAGCGTGATTGTCCTCCGGGAAAAGCTCCGCTACCTGGTGACCAGGTATCTGGAATAGCGCGGAGGCCGGGGATGAGGCTTGGCGATAGGAGATAAGGGGAGATAGCTTTCTGGATGTGGCTTGATAAGATGTGGTTTGATAAATAGGGGGAATATGATGGCAGAAAATGCAAATAATAATACCAAGGACATGACTGAGGGCAGTCCTGCCAGGCTGATTTTGTTTTTTACCCTGCCCTTGATTGCCGGCAATATTTTCCAGCAGCTGTATGGCTTCGTGGATACCTTGATTGTAGGGCGGTTCCTGGGGGTGGAAGCCCTGGCTGCGGTGGGCTGCACCGGCTGCCTGATGTTTCTTTTGGTGGGCTGCATCATGGGCATGACAGCCGGACTGACCATTATTACAGGGCAGCGGTTCGGTGCCAGGGACTATGAGGGGGTGCGGCGCAGTGCCGCCGCCTGCGTGGTGCTGACTATGACTGTCAGCTTCGTGACGGCTTTTATCGGAGCTTATTTTGCCCGGGATATCCTGGTGCTGATGGATACGCCGCCGGATATTCTTGATGGGGCGGAGGCCTTTATTTCCATCGTGGTGGGGGGCTCGCCCCTGTTCAGCGTTTTTATTGTGGGGGCGAACCTTCTGCGTGCCCTGGGTGACAGCCGCCATCCCACCATGTTTCTGGCCACGTCCCTTTGCATCAATATCCTGCTGGAGCCGCTTTTTTTGCTGGTATTTGAGTGGGGCATTCCGGGGGCGGCAGAGGCCATGATCGTCTCTCAGGCACTGGGAGGGCTGATTGTATGGCTCTACATCTGGCGGAAGGTGCCGGCACTGAGGATTCAGGCGGGGGACTGGCGGCTGGACAGGGAGTTTCTCTGGCAGCATCTCCGGGTAGGGCTGCCTATGGCCTTTCAGACCTCCATCATAGCCATCGGCGCCGTCATATTGCAGGTGGCACTGAACGGGCTGGGGCCTGTGGCGGTGGCTTCCTATGCGGCGGCACAGAAGGTGGAGACCATTGCCCTGATGCCCATGATGTCCTTCGGCATGGCTATGGCAGCCTATACGGCACAGAATTATGGTGCCAGGAAGCTGGGGCGCATCAAGAAGGGCGTGAACCAGTGCATCATGATGTCAGGCACGTTCAGTATTCTGGTGGGGATTTTCAATATTGTCTTCGGTTCCCAGCTGATGTTTTTGTTTGTAGGGGATGCGGAGCCTCAGGTAATCGACTATGGGCAGGTGTATCTGACTACCACCGGTGTCTGCTACTGGATTCTTGCCCTGCTGTTTATCTACAGGAGCACCCTGCAGGGGCTGGGCAAGAGCTTTGTGCCTACCTTTGCCGGTATCATGGAGCTGGTGATGCGTGCCGCAGCAGCCATCTGGCTGGTGCAGCTGCTGGGCTTCTGGGGAGCATCCATGGCCAGCCCTGCCGCCTGGATTGGTTCCTGCGTGCCGTTGGCAATTGCCTATTATTATACCCTGCGGAAGCTGAAGCAGGAGGCAAGGGAGATTCTCAGTGCCAGATAATAAGGACGGGGACAGGAATTTTTTGTACAAAATGATGCAATTGGTGCAAATTTTTATGCAATTGCATTTTTGTTGCGTAAACAGGAAAAATAGCTACCAATGTCCGATAAAAACGAGTATAATAGATAATGTAATCTAGTGTGATTTCCATAGGGAGGTAATCTTAATGAGTTTAACTTTGAAATCCGGCTTTTCCTTTGACTATGACAATCTGGTAGGCGAAGGCAAGGTAACCAAGGCTGATGTGGAGGCTTTGTCTGACAAGATCAAGGCTGCTACCGAGGCTATCAAGGTCATGAGGAAGGACGGTATTATCCGTGGCCATCTTTCCAAGGATGGCACCCCTGAGAAGGTTTATTTCTCCCAGCTGCCATATGTTGAGGAAGGCCATCTGAACAACCCTGCCTCCATGGCACATCTGCAGGAGCTGACCGACTCCGTGAGAAACCGCGTTGATGCAGTGGTGTCCCTGGGCATTGGCGGTTCCTACCTGGGCGACAAGGTAATCTTTGACGTGCAGTGCGGCGAGTTCTGGAACTCCATGAGCACTGAGGAGCGTGACGGCCTGCCGCAGATTTATTTCAGCGGCCAGAATATCGACCCGAGAAGGACCGGCGATATCATCCGCCAGCTGGCCAGGAGCGCCAAGGTATGCCTGAGCCACAAGAAGCGCAAGTTTGTGGTAAGCCTGATGGTTATTTCCAAGTCCGGCGGCACCCTGGATACCATGTCCAACTTCATGGTTATCTATGATGCCCTGAAGCAGAATCCTGATATCGAGGTTGAGGTTGTGGCTGTTACCGATCCTAATGAGGAGAAGCCAACCCTGTTGAAGAAGCTGGCTATGGATAACAACTGGCCTCAGTACAGCGTTCCGGATGGCGTAGGCGGCCGTTTCTCCATCTTCTGCGATGTGGGACTGGTGCTGGCTGCTGTCTGCGGTTTTGATATCAAGGCATTCCTGAACGGTGCCAAGGATATGGACCAGGCATGCCTGGGGGATGATGTATGGGAGAACCCTGCCCTCTTGAATGCAGTGCTGAAATTCATCGCTGCTGAGAAGTATGGCCGTGATATGGAGGTTATGATGCCTTATGGTGACTACCTGAAGTCCGTATCTGAGTGGTACATCCAGCTTCTGGCTGAGTCCCTGGGCAAGTCCGTTGACCGTGAGGGCAACGAGGTGTTCTACGGCAGAACCCCTATCGTGGCTGTTGGTACTACCGACATGCATGCCCAGACCCAGCAGCATCAGGAAGGCAAGCTGAACAAGGTGGTTCAGTTTATCCGGGTTGAGAACTGGGATGAGGATTATGTAATCCCTAACGTGTTCCCTGAGGCTCAGAAGCTGGCTGATATTTCCGGCGTAAAGATGAGCCAGGCACTGGAGGTGGCACGGGAGTCCAACGCCAAGGCACTGGCTTCCAACAACCGCTTCAACGCCCTGTTCTCCCTGCCGAAGCTGGATGCCTACAACCTGGGGCAGCTTCTCTACATGCTGGCACTTTCCATTGCCTACGAGGGCGAGCTGGCCGATGTGGATGCCTTCAACCAGCCTGGTGTAGAGGCATACAAGCGTATCATGGGCCCTAGCCTCCAGGAGGTAAAGGCAAAGGGCTGATAAGCTTTCCGGGGCGCCCGGAGCTTTTTAGCCGGGGATTGCCCTTTGAGGCAGTGCTTTTTGTGTAGTGTTTTTGATACCTTTTTTTGAGTGAAGCTCCGTCTGCCCTGTGACCGTCAGGTCGCAGGACAGACGGATTTTTTGTTGCAAAAAAGTATTATATCCGCAAATTGTGGACAGGATTTTCTAAACAGATAATATGTTTCGTAAATGACGCAGGCAAATGTATACAGAAGCTTGTGTAGTAAAGTTGTGTAAAAAAATAGTGCAAATTTCGCATGAATTTTATATAATTGAACAAGAAGCCATAAAAATAGCTTCAAAAAAGATACAAAATTTCTGTTTTGCTAGAAGCTTTTAGGGTGAAACAATAATCGCGAGGAGGGATGTCTTATGGAGAAGGGATGGCTGCAAAAGCAGCTTGGGATTATTATTGGCGTGGTGGCATGTGTATGTGTTTTTGCTTTGCTGCATTACGATTCCGTGCTGGATACGGAAAAGGTGGACGTGGACAAGCGGCTGTATCATGTGGGAGTTATTCTGGACAGCAGCATTATGGACAGAGGCTGGAACCAGGCTCATTATGAGGGCTTTCTGGCGGCTACCCAGGAGCTGGGGGTGCAGATCCACTACAAGGATTATATCAGTGATGACCAGGTGGAGCAGGCCGGGGAGGAGCTGATTGAGGAAGGCTGCCGGGAGATTTTTGGCACCAGCTTTGGTTATACGGATGGCATGAAGGCATTGGCTGAAAAGCATCCCGATATCTATTTTTTCCATGGCTCCGGCGTGGAGACAATGGAGAATATGTCTACCTATTTTGGCAGGATGTATCAGGCACGCTATCTCAGCGGCGTGGTGGCAGGCCTTTGCACCAAGACCAATCATGTGGGCTATGTGGCGGCTATTCCCATCGTGGAGGTTATCAGGGGCATCAACGCCTTTACCCTGGGGGTGCGCAGCGTAAATCCGGAGGCAGTGGTGCATGTGCGCTGGTCAGGCAGCTGGGATGACAGCAATAAGGAAAAAGAGGTAGCAAATAGGCTGCTGGATGAATTTCCTATTGATTTGATTACTTACCATCAAAACAGCGATGTTATTTCCTTTGAGGCTGCCAAGCGGGGCATAAGGAGCGTGGGCTATCACTATGACAACGTAGGGGAGCATAATGGCAGCATGGTGACGGCAGCGGTGTGGAACTGGAAAAAGCTCTATATCAAGCTGATTAAGGACTGCATTGATGGCAGGTTCCATAGCCGTCAGTACTATCTGGGCATGGATGACCAGGTGGTGGATATTGCCCCTGTATTTGACGGGGTGCTGAATGAGGAACAGAAGCAGGTGGTGCAGTCTGCCCGTCAGCGGCTGGCAGAGGGAAACTGGGATGTTTTTTACGGCCCGGTCTACGACCAGAGCGGCACACGCAGGATACGGGAGGGGGAGACCCTTTCCGACAATGTGCTGCTGTATGATATGAACTGGCTGGTACAGGGAACGGAAGGGAAGATTGGTGATGGCAATGAATAAAAAGAGCAAGCGGCGCCTTGTGGCAATGCAGCGCATACTGATTGCAGGTATTTTGCTGTTTTCTGTTTCCCTAAGCGTTATCCTGATGTTCCGGGACAGGCTTTCTTTGCTTTTGGTATCCAATGTCCAGACGGAGCTTTTGGATATTACCCGCCAGAACAGCATGTATGTGGACAGCAAGATTGCAGGCATCTTTTCCAGCATGGAGTATGTGGCAAGGGATCTGGCCTGGAGCAGGGACGGTACTGCCCGGAGGGTGCGCTACCTGACGGAGGTAAATAATTTTACCCGGGTAGGTGCGGTGGATATCTATGGCCGCGGCCTGGAAGGACCTGATATCAGGATGACGGATTTTCCGGGCATAAAGCTTTCTCTGCGGGGGGAGAGAAAGGTTGTCTATACCAAGAGGACGGCCTTTGACAATCTGAATGCCATGGTGTTTTCCGTGCCGATTCAGATGCAAGGCTTCATCATGGGCAGCGTCTACGGTATTCTTGATGTGAATGCCCTGAAAACCATGTTCAACTTTAGTGCTTTTGACGGCAATGATGAGAGCTTTATCATTGATGCCGAGGGCAGAATGTTCGTACAGGCCCGGAAGTGGGAGCTGGCAAGGTATATGGACAGCTATCTGGCAGGCTGGCAGCAGCCTGATGCGGCTCCGGAGCTGGTGAGACTTTATACCAAGGTGCGTCAGAACCGGTACGGTGTTGAGCGTATTACAATGCCGGACAGCACCCAGTATTACCTGGCATGCCGTCCCCTTTCCTCGGTCAGCGATCTGTATGTGCTGGATGTGATTCCCACTTATGTGGTACAGGAAAGGATTACCGGCATCCTGAATTCCGTGACGTTTATCCTGGGGATAATGCTGCTCCTGCTTTTGGGCGGCTACGGCTATTCCGAGTGGCGGCAGCTGAAGTCCCAGGAGAAGATATACGACCTGGCTTATTTAGACGGACTGACAGGGCTGGGCAACCTGGAAAAGTATAAGCTTAACATGCTGGAGCTGGTGCGGAAGAATCAGCTGAAGGAGCTGGCCGTGATTGTGGTGAATATCCGGGGCATGAAGGCGATTAATGATTTTATGGGCTACAAGTTCGGCAACACTGTGCTGCAGCTGGTGGCGGACAAGCTGAAGGCTGGCTGCCGGGAGGGTGAGTCCGGCTACCGGGGCAACAGCGATATGTTCTACCTGATGTGGCGGGGCTGTGACCGGGGGGAGCTGGAAAGGCGGCTCCGGGAGCTGTTGGATGGGATTACGGAGGTATATGCCCATAAGGAGGGCAGCAGGCTGTACCTGACGGCAGGCGTGTACATTGTCCGGCTGGAGGACTTTGTCAGCGAGGAGGAAAAGCGCAAGCAGGAGATTGCCAGTGCCGTGGAGGGACAGCTGAATATCAATGCCATGCCGGTGGAATATGGCGGCATGGCACTGGATGTGGACGAAAGCTGGCCGATGGATGTGGCAGGCAATGCCAGGCTGGCAGGGAAGCAGATTGTGCAGCAGAACTGCAATGCCGTCAGCTTCTTTGATGAGAAGGTGGTCAAGAAGATGAAGCAGGAGAAGGCTCTGGAGGATGGCTTCCAGGCGGCTATGCAGAACGGCGAGTTCGTGGTGTATTTCCAGCCCAAGTACGATGTCAGGGGCGCGAGCCCTGTGCTGAGCGGTGCGGAGGCACTGGTGCGCTGGATCAGCCCGGAGCATGGCTTTTTGCCGCCGTATATCTTCCTGCCCCTCTTTGAGCGGGATGGCAATCTGGAGACTCTTGACCGTCATGTGTTTGAGCTGGTGTGCCGCCAGCTGGCGGCATGGCGCCAGGAGGGGCGGCAGCTGGTGCCTGTGTCCGTAAATGTGTCCCGGCGCAATATCGCCCAGGGACGGCGCTTTGTGGACGAAATGGAGCGTACCATGGCCAAGTACGGCATCGACAAGGAGCTGATTGAGCTGGAAGTGCTGGAAAACGATGCTTCCGTGGATGAGGATACGCTGATTACCTTCCTGCGTGCCATCAAGTCCAGCGGCTTCAGGATTGCCATGGACGATTTTGGCAGCGGCTATTCCTCCCTGGGGCTTCTGTACGGCATGCCTATTGACTGCCTGAAGCTGGACAAGGGGCTCTTTGACGGCTGGCAGGAGGATATGCCTGACAGTGATACCAGCCTGGTGCGTCACATTATCCAGGTGGCTCACGAGACCGGCCGCGTGGTGGTGGCAGAGGGCATTGAGCAGAAGTATCAGGTGGAGCTTCTGCGCAGGTTCCAGTGCGACTACATTCAGGGATATTATTTCTGCAAGCCTATACCGGCAGATGAGTTTGCTGAATTCATGGAAAAGGAAAGATTGTAAGCAGGCAATCCGTACAGTGAGCACAGAACATCAGACGAGGAATATCGAAGCTGATGCTCTGATACTGCGGGAAAGTTGTATTGCTATAGCTTTGATGGATAGATGCCGGTTCGGGGAGTTCCGGCAGAAAGGTAAAACACTATTATGGGGAATCTGGACAACCTGGAAGCGTTTAACGAGATGGACAGGGGCAGCGTGGACAAGCAGAGAAAGCTCATCCGTGCCTTGACTATGCCTTACGAGACGGTGTATGGCGTCAGCATGGATACGGGGCTTTGCACCTGCTATCGCATGAGCGAGTCCATGAATGAGTTTTATGATGATGTGAATATTGAGAGCGATTATGAGGAGAATATCAGAAGGTATGTGGGCAAGGATGTACTGGATGAGGATAAGTGCCTCTTTGATGATATCTGCTCTATCCGCCAGGTCAAGCGGATTTTTTTCCGCAAGCAGATGCACTATATCAACTACCGTGTGCTGCGAAACGGCAGGATAAGGTATCTGCAGTGCCTGCTGGTGAAGCCTGATAACGAGGAAAATGAGTTTGCGGTGGCTTTCAAGGACATCAATGAGGAAAAGAAGCTGGAGATTGCCCAGCAGCAGCGGATTGAGGAAGCCGTGGAGGAGGCCCGCCGTGCCAACAGGGCCAAGACGGTGTTCCTGTCCAATATGTCCCATGATATCCGTACCCCCATGAACGGCATTATCGGCATGACGGCGATTGCCGCCAGCCATGTGGATGACAGGGAGCGGGTGCTGGACAGCCTGAAGAAAATAAGCATGGCCAGCAAGCATCTCCTGAACCTGATCAATGAGGTGCTGGACATGAGCAAGATTGAGTCCGGCAAGGTGGAGCTGAAGGATGAGCCATTCAACCTGGCGGAGCTGGTGGACAGCCTTGTGTCCATGATGAATCCCCAGATTGAGGCACGCAGCCATACCCTGGAGCTGCAGGTGGCGGAGCTGGAGCACAGGTATGTGATAGGTGACAGCCTGCGGCTGCAGCAGGTGTTTACCAACCTGATGGGCAACAGCGTGAAGTACACGCCGGACGGGGGCGTGCTGAAGCTGGCGGTGTCGGAGAAGTCCTGCGACAGACCAGGCCGCGGCTGCTATGAGTTCGTGTTCGAGGACAACGGCATGGGCATGAGCGAGGAATACGTCAAGCGGATTTTTGAGCCCTTCAGCCGGGCGGAAGACCAACGGGTTGACAAGATTCAGGGGACGGGCCTGGGCATGGCCATTACCCACAGCATCGTGCAGATGATGGACGGGGATATCCAGGTGGAGAGCCGCCTGGGAAAAGGCTCGCGCTTTACGGTGACGGTGTATCTGAAGCTGCAGGAAAATGGTGCCGGTGATGAGGGCACAAATGGCACAGGCATGGATTCCTCAGGTGGCGATGAGTCCCTGGCAGGGATTGAGAGCCTTGACTTTTCCGGGCGGCGTGCCCTGCTGGTGGAGGATAATGAGCTGAACCGGGAGATTGCCATGGAGATTTTGAAGACTACGGGGCTGGCCGTGGAGGAAGCCGTTGATGGCAAGGAGGCTGTGCAGCAGGTGTCCCAGCATGGGGACGGGTACTATGATATTATCTTCATGGATGTGAGGATGCCGCGGATGAACGGATATGATGCTACCTGCGCCATCAGGGCTATGGGGCTGCCTTATTGCAAGACGGTGCCCATTGTGGCTATGACGGCGGATGCCTTTGCGGAGGATGTGCGGGCGGCGAAAAATGCCGGCATGAATGAGCATGTGTCCAAGCCGCTGAATTTTAAGCATCTGGGCATGGTTATGAGGAAGTTGCTTAATTGAAATTGAGTAGATTTCAGTTTATCGTCGTGAATGTACGAGACTTTTGGAACATTAACGGATGAGTTTTGTTGGTTCGTGCACTTATACCTCCAATCATCTTTGTGGTGGTGACAGGTGTTGTGCTGTTGTGCAAGCTGACATTCACGGGTGAACTGATTTTGATGCTTAGGCATTAAGATATAAGTCACATATCGACCGCATCTTTCAGCAGTTTTACTGCACGAAAAAAGCCATCCTGGCCTGGGATGACTTCCTCGTAGATGTTGTGACCATCAGTGTTGCCTCACTGGTGCATGGTCGAATATTATATTCACCAAAAAAATATAGTGGCGAGCCATCGTTGTGGTTCGCTCTTTTTTTTATGCTTTCATTTTACAGCATTTTTCGGCTTGAGTCAACTGATGAAAAAACACCAGCTGATGAAAAAAACACCAGCCCGTTGCCGCCTTTAGGGGCGGCAATAAGCTGGTGTGAAATAAAAAATTTTTTTAGAAAACTTTTTTGCTGATGAAGAATTTTCGCTTTAGGCAGATGTTTTTCTGCCAGCAGTTATGTTGTCAGGCGTGTACCAGCCATCGGCTTCAGCTGCTCTATGGCCGGAGCAGGGGATGCCCTGGGAGTCAAAGGTGTACTGTGGGGCGCAGCTGTCTTCACCGCACAAATCACCTTCACGGTTAAACTCTGTCAGGCGGTATTCGGTAAACTGGAACTTGCCCTGTCGGACGAGGCGCATTTTTATGTAGCCCATTTCTTCCAGCAGTCGGCAGTTTTGCTGTACTGTATGGGTACTGCCGATACAGGTTTTTTCCATGATGGACCTGATGGTGAGCTTTACCCATTTTTTACGCCAGAAGGTGCGGTTGAACTCAAAAAATATGGTCATGTAGATGGCTGTGGGGATAGGCCCCAGCTTGTCCAGCTCCCTGTTCAGCCAGAAGCCTGTCAGCTGGGAAATGAAGGGTGATTTTTTGGTGGTTTTCATGGGTTGATTTCCTCCTTGCAAATGTTGTTTGGTGTATTATAATGCTATGGAATTCCATTGGCAAGTCTTTTGTGAATTTTTTTTGCAATTTTCTGGCAATTTTTTCAGGTGGAGCAGGAAAAATATTATCATTCGTCTTATGCATTTATCTTTATCTTATATATATTATAGGACGTAGCAGTTCTGGTAGCAGTTCCTGTAGCAGTCTGATAGCATTTAGTGCTACGTGAAAGAGGATTTTTAGGTTATAATGGGGATATAAGTTTCTTATCCAGATGATTTGGTTTATCTTAATGTGGCAGAAGACTCCCTGCCTCTATAGGCTGGAGATGAATGCCACGTCCACCGAATTTACGCAAGTAATTGAGGTGGACAATAGAACATAGTGGTGATATAATAGTAAGTGACAGGAGGTGAACGATGTGTTACAGCAAAAAGGCTATCAGTATCGAATATATCCCACTAAACAACAGCAACAGCTAATCAATCAGACACTGGGATGCGCCAGGTTTGTGTATAACAGGTTTTTGAATATCCGTAAAGAAGCATGGACAAATTCCAAAACAAGTGTGACTTACAAGCAGACTAGCAAAATGCTGACCGAGTTAAAATGTGAGCCGGACTATGTATGGCTGAATGTGGTGGATAGTACCTCGCTGCAGCAAGCGTTAAAGGATTTGGATAAAGGGAAGGGCAAGAGGTGAGCTTGTGGGGAGTTTTCAGCAGGATATCAGGAAAACCCTGATAAAATATGCACTGGCACCGATTTTTGTGCTGGCGGTGCTGGGGGCAGGCTTTGCCTGGTGGAGCTGGCAGCATGATGTGGTGCAGCGCAGCGAGGAAGCCGGGGCGGTGGCGGCAGAGGTGTTGGACAGGCTGATTTTGGACTACGGCCAGCGGCTTGCGTATGTGGCGGATAAGGGGGATTTTGCCAATATTCAAAGTGATGGGGAGCAGCGCCGCGCCATCTATGAATGGCTGTACCATGAGGTGAATATTGCCCATGATGATACCCGATTTTTCCTGCTGGACAGGGAGGGGCGGATTCTGCTGGGCAACTACAGGGAGCTGCCGGATTATTTGCAGTCCATGCCCATGGACTGGGGCATCTGGCATCGCATGAGGCTGGCCGGGGAGAAGGCTGTTGTGGAGTTCGGCCCCCGTATCAGCCACAGGAACAGTGATTTGCTGCTGGGCAGGGCAGTGGAGAAAGAAGGCGAAGTCCGGGGCTACTGGCTGTTTGTGATTTCCGGCGAATATCTTGCCAACGCCATCAGCTCTCCTTATATGGATTTTGCCATGGTAAATAGCTTTGGCTATGCCCCGGTGGCAACCAGCCCTGATTTGCAGGAGGGGGCGTTTCAGGCACTGCCGGAGGCCTTTGCCGGGAAAGACGGGCAGACTGCCAGCCTTGCCAAGAAGGATTTTTATGTTACCAGCCAGCGGATTGGGGAGAGCGATTTTACTTTGTATAGTGCCATGCCTGTCAGCGAGCTTTTGGGCAGGTATGGGATGGCGGCGGCGGTGCTTCTGGGCATGCTGTCCATTATGCTGCCGGTGCTTCTCTATCTGGCGCGGCAGGAAAGCAAGGCCCGGGCAAAGGCAGTGGAGGAGCTGAATACCGTCTTTGAGATGCGCCAGCTGGAGGCCCAGTTCCATCCTCATTTTATTTTTAATACGCTGGAAAATATCAAGTTCATGATACGGCTGAATCCTGCGGCGGCAGTGAATATGGTGGTGAACCTGTCCTCTATCCTGCGCTACGGCATCAACAACCTGGTGCAGGAGGTGACGCTGGCGGAGGAGTGGAAGTATACCAGGGCATACCTGGAAATCATGCAGTATCGCTTTGGCAAAAGGCTGCACTGTGAGTTTGCTTTGCAGGTGAATATGGACAGGGTAAAAATCCCCAAGCTGATTTTTCAGCCGATTCTGGAAAATGCCATCAAGTATGGGGAGGCGGAGGACGGCTCCATCAATGTGCGGCTGGGGGTGTATGAAAGAGCCGGGGAGCTGGTTATCAGCGTGGCAAATGACGGAGTGCCCATACCGCCGGAGCAGCTGCAGGAGCTGCAGTCGCTGCTGAAGGGCAGGGACAACCCTACGGTGCATACGGGGATTTATAACGTGCACCGCCGTCTGCGCCTGATGTACGGGGAAAGGTATGGCGTGGCGGTTCATTCCGGGGAGCCGGAGGGGACTGTGGTGGAGCTGAAGCTGCCGCTATGTGTGCAGTAGCAGTCTGATATATTGGAAAAGGGGTGGCAAGGTGCTGAAAATAGCCATTGTGGAGGATGAGGAAATCATCCGCATGGGGCTGGCATATACGGTGGACTGGCAGTCCATGGGGGCGCAGGTGGTTGGCGAGGCGGCAGATGGCCTGGAAGGGCTGGAGATAGTGGCGGCAGCCCGGCCTGATGTGGTGCTGACGGATATCAGGATGCCCCGCATGAACGGGCTGGATATGGCAAAGGTGCTGGCGGAGAAGCATCCGGCAGTCAAGGTGGTGTTTCTCACCAGCTATGCGGATTTTGAGTATGCCAGGCAGGCGGTGCGGCTGAATGCCTGTGATTATCTCCTGAAGCCGGTGGATGAGGGGGAGCTGGCAAAGGTTTTGGCCAGGCTCCATGAGGAAATGGCACCCCGGGAGGCCGGGGGGCATGGCGGCGGCGCAGATGATGCCGGGGCGGAGACGCTGGTGGACTGGCAGGAGCTTTTGGCACAGGAGGGGCTGAATGCCTATGTGCGGCAGGTGCTGGAGAAAATCCAGGCGGAGTATGCCTCAAGGCTCAGCATAGAGGATTGTGCTGAGGCCATGCAGGTCAGTACCAGCTATCTGAGCCGCAAGCTGAAGGAGGTCACCGGCCATACCTTTGGCACCCTTCTGGCAAGGTACAGGCTGCAGGAGGCGTTGAAGCTTCTGGATGATGGCAGGTACAAGGTCTACGAGGTGGCGGAGCACACGGGCTTCGGGGAGTACAAGAATTTCTGCCAGGTGTTCAAGAAGTATTTGCAGGTATCTCCCAAGCGGTATATGCAGGAACGGGAGCTGAAATTGTCGAAATGAAAAGGGGCACCGGCATTGACTTGTGAAACAGTGTTGTATGATGGTAAAATAGTGGTATATATTTGTGGAATAGTGTACAATTGTGTACGCTTGTGAGAAAGTATGCTGTGGTCAAGCGAGCAGTTTGAGATTTAGTTTTTAGGAGGCAGTTTGATGGGTAAATATAGTGATTATGTGCTGATTTCGGATATGGATGGGACACTGCTCAGCTCTAAGCGCGAGGTTTCCCAGGAGAATCGGGAGGCTTTGCAGCGCTTTACGGAGGGGGGCGGCAATTTCTGCGTTGCCACAGGCAGGACGCCGGAGGACACCCGGAAGTTTTTGCAGGGGATTGAGATAAATACCTCCTGCGTGTTTTTTAACGGAGCCATGCTCTATGACTACAGGCAGGATAAAATTACAAAGGCTGTGACCTTGCAGGGGCAGAAATGGCGTGATTTTGCGGCCTTTGTGGTGGAGAATTTCCCGGATTTGTGCACTCAGGTGTTTACGGCAGAGGTCTGCTATGTGGTCAGCCAGATTAATCTGGAAGACCCTTTGTGGGAGAAGGCTACTTATGAGCATATTTTCTGCCCATTGTCTGAGGTGACGGACAAGGACTGGCTGAAAATCATGGTGCATGGTGAACCGGCACTTATCCGCCAGATGGTGGCAGAGGCCAGGAAGATGGGCATGGATGAGATTTCCAACAACTTTTTTGCGGCGGATGTCTGCTATGAGTTTGTGGACAAGGAGGCTTCCAAGGGGCACATGCTGAAATACCTGCGCCAGCTGCCGGAGAACAGGGGCAGGAGGATTATTGCCCAGGGGGATTATGGCAACGATACCTACATGCTGCAGATGGCAGATACAGGCGTGGCCTCCGGCAACGCCCACGAGGATACCAAGGCAGCGGCAGATATTGTGGGGGTTACCTGTGATGAGCATCTGGCGGCATATGTTATCGGGCTGATAGACAGGGGCGAAATTTAAGTATTGGCTGCGGTGGAGCAGCTACAGAAAAAGTCTTTGCATGGTTCAATCTGAAAAAATTGGTGATAATCTGAAAACAATTTGAAAACAATTCTTGAATCATACGAAATCATAAGATATAATATAAGGTGCCTTAGTGCCAGTATCTTTTCGGGATGGCTGGCGGCAATAGCGCAGTAGTGTGTATGGGAGACATGTCAGATGAGCAAGATGGGATTTTTGGGGCCTCCGGGCACCCACAGCGAAGCGGCGGCTATTTATTTGAACAGCCTGCTGCCGGTGCGTTATGAGCTGGTACCCTGCGGCAATATTTACGAGGCGATTCATGCCGTGGAGCAGGGGGTACTGGATTCCTGCCTGGTGCCTGTGGAAAATTCCATTGAGGGCTCTATCAACATTACCCTGGATACCCTGGCTGGCAGTGACCATCTCTGCGTGGTGCGGGAGCTTATCTGGGGTGTGCACAACAACCTCATGGTGAAAAAAACAGAGGTTGAGGGGGTGCCTATCAGAAAGATTTTATCCCATTCCCAGCCCTTGTCCCAGTGCAGGGATTTTATCCGCTGCAATTATCCTTTGGCAGAGCTGGAGGCAGTGGCAAGCACGGCAATGGCGGCAAAGCTGGTGGCTGAGTCGGACCCCTTGGACGGCTGGGCGGCAATCTGTACTCAGCGGGGCGGTGAGCTGAACGGCCTGGAGCTGGTGGCAGCCAATATTGAGGACAAGGACAACAACTGTACCCGGTTTTATCAGCTGGTCAGCAAGGACAAGCGGTCAAGGCTGGAGGATGATTATGGCAGGGCGGAGAAGTCACTGCTGATTTGCCAGATTGACGGCAAGGATGCCGGGCGGCTCTGTGAGATACTGATGGAGCTTGCCACCCGGGATGTGAACCTGACGAGGATTGAGTCCAGGCCTGCCCGGACCGGGCTGGGGGAGTATATCTTCTTTTTGGATGTGGAGATACCGAAGCGGCTGGAAAATCTGGAGGGAGCCCTGCAGGGCATCCGCCGCAAGAGCATCTGGCTCCGGCAGCCGGGAAAGTTTCCTGTGTTCAGGGCCGCCAATTAAGAGGCATGTATATTTTGTTCCAAGGAACGGAGCCTGCTGCGGGCAGGCTGTGATAGAAAGGGGATTTTTATGGTTGTTATTATGCATCCTGATGCAAGTGCAGAGAGTATCAAGGAAGTTATTGAGGCAGTGCAGGATTTGGGCCTGACTGCCAAGGTTATGGAGGGCGAGTCTCAGAAGATTGTAGGCGTTATCGGTGACAAGGCCAAGATGTGCTGCCTGAACGTGGAGTCCTTCAAGGGCGTGGAGAAGACGGTGAACATCTCCAAGAGCTACAAGCTGGTAAGCCGTGAGTTCCATCCGCAGCCTACCGTAATTGATGTGGACGGCATCAAAATAGGTGATGGCAGCCTGGTGGTTATGGCAGGTCCTTGTGCTGTTGAGTCCAAGGAGCAGCTCCTGGAGGCGGCTCAGATTGCCAAGGCCGGCGGTGCCCAGTTTATCCGCGGCGGTGCCTACAAGCCTAGGACTTCCCCTTATTCCTTCCAGGGACTGGAGGAGCTGGGATTGAAGTATCTGGCAGCTGCCCGTGAAGCAACCGGACTGAAGGTTGTTACCGAGGTTACCGAGGTGGAGGCAGTGCCGGTAGTTGCCGAGTATGCAGACGTGCTGCAGATTGGTGCCCGCAACATGCAGAACTTCCGCCTTTTGAAGGAGGTAGGCCGCATTGACAAGCCTGTTATGCTGAAGCGGGGCCTGTCCGCTACCCTTGATGAGTGGCTGAATGCAGCGGAGTACATCATGAGCGAGGGTAACAGCAAGGTTATTTTCTGCGAGCGTGGTATCCGTACCTATGAGACCTATACCAGAAATACCCTTGACCTGAGTGCTGTGGCTGCTATCAAGCATCTTTCCCATCTGCCGATTGTGGTGGATCCGAGCCATGGTACAGGCAAGTGGCGCATGGTGAAGCCTATGAGCATTGCAGCTGTGGCTGCCGGTGCAGACGGCCTGATTATTGAGATGCATCCAAATCCTGCCAAGGCATTGTCTGACGGGCCTCAGTCCCTGACGCCTGAGAGCTACAAGGATTTGATGCAGGATGTGCTGAAGCTGTCCAAATTTATGCATGAGTCCGGCATCAAGCCGCAGGAAATCTGATATTCTGATATATTGATATTTTTGTAAGGTGGCCTCATATCATGGAAGATAGAAATCCCAAGGTAAAGAACCAACTGAATACAGCGGCTGATGAAAAAAAGCGCATAGAGGAGCTGTGGCAGAATATTGATTGCCGCAAGCTGCTGGCACATATGAGTCATGACCTGCGTTCACCTCTCAGCAATGTGCTGGGGCTGACAGAGCTGGCACGAAACAAGTCTGATGACAGGGAATATGTGGAGTATTGCCTGGAGAAAATTGATGCCTCTGCGCATTTTCTGATGGATATGCTGACGGATGTGCTGTATATTATCCGGCTGGAGGCAGGGGAGAACAGCCTGCGCAAGAGCAGCGTTGATTTGAAGGAGTTTTTTAATTCCCTGAGCGATACTGCCAGGGCAATGGCATACGAAAAGCGGCTGAACTTTTTTGCTCATTTTGATGAGCAGATTGTGCCGTTGGTGCGGACTGATGGCAGCCGTGTCCGTCAGGTGCTGCAAAATCTCCTGTCCAATGCGGTGAAATTCACGCCGCGCTTCGGCAGGGTGGATTTTTCGGCGAAGCTGCTGGAAGCTGATAATGACAGGGTGCGCATCAGGTTTACAGTGAAGGATACGGGTGTAGGGATTGCTGATGAGCTGAAGGATATTATCTTCCTGCCCCTGACCAAGGAATATAGCGGCAGTACCAATGTGTATGGCGGCTCCGGGCTGGGGCTGGCAATCTGCAAGCAGCTGGTTGACCGGCTGGGTGGTACGCTGGACTTTACCAGTAGCAAGGGCAACGGCTCAGAGTTCTGGGTGGTGCTGGATTTTGAGCAGGATAAGGCTGCCCTGCAAAGGCAGGCTGAGGTTCCGGCTCAGGCGGTTGATTTTTCCGGGAAGTATGTGCTTTTGGCAGAGGATAACCACATCAACTGCGAGATTGTCAAAAGGCTGCTTACCCGTCGCGGCCTGACGGTGGAAACGGCTGAGAACGGTCAGATTGCCCTGAACAAGTACATGATGAATGCGCCCCGGACCTATGATTTGATCCTTATGGATGTGCGGATGCCCTACATGGACGGCTTGAAGGCTGCCCGCATGATCAGGGCCTCCGGCAAGTCTGATGCTAAGACTATCCCGATTATGGCCATGACTGCCAATGCCTATGACGAGGATATTCAGCAGTCTATGGAGGCCGGTATGAATGCCCACCTGGTCAAGCCGGTGGAGCCTAGCGAGCTGTACCGGGCGGTGCAGAGGGCATTGAACGGTGAGCTGTAGTATCTCCTGTGGTATGGGTGGTGTAATCAATCTGCCTGATTGGCAGCAGAGAAACAAATAAAATACGCGTGATAAGCAGGTATGAGACTGAGTATATATCAGGCTTTGTACCTGCTTTTTTTGCATGTTTACATGAAAACATTATATGTGTCTTGTCACATGCAGACTAAAGTGCTATACTGTTCATTGTATTTTGTGCATGTATCTGATGCATATATCTTATATGTGTTGTATGTGCTATTGATGTGATGTGTGTTATATGTATTTTATATGCTGCCTGAGGGCAGCGGAAATGGGGACGAGATGACAATTCAGGAAGAAATAAGGGCTTTGAAGGAGTCCAAGGATGCGGTTATCCTGGCGCACTACTATGTGGAGCCGGAGGTGCAGGAGCTGGCGGATTATGTAGGTGATTCCTTTTATCTGAGCAAGGTGGCGGCAGGGCTTCAGTGCAAGGTGCTGGTATTCTGCGGTGTTTCTTTTATGGGGGAGAGTGCCTGCCTTTTGAGCCCGGAGAAAGAGGTGCTGATGCCTGACTCGGCGGCGGACTGCCCTATGGCGCACATGGTGACTGAGGATGAGGTGCTGAAATACCGGGGCTATTATGATGACCTGGCCGTGGTGTGCTATATTAACTCCACTGCGGAAATCAAATCCTGGTCCGATGTATGCGTCACCTCCGCCAATGCGGTGGATATTGTGCGCAGGCTGCCTCAGAAGAATATCTTGTTTATTCCTGACAAGAACCTGGGACGCTATGTGGCAGCCCAGGTGCCGGAGAAAAATGTCCTGCTGGTGAACGGCTGCTGCCCGGTGCATCAGGAAATGCAGCTGGCAGAATTGCAGGCTCTGAAGGAGGCGCATCCGGAGGCGGCTGTCTGCGTGCATCCTGAGTGCAATGAGGAGGTTACGGCATTGGCTGACTATGTGGGCTCAACCTCCGGGATTATTAAATTTGCTTCGGCAAGCAAGGGGCAGGAGTTTATTATCGGCACGGAGGCTGGCGTCCTCTATAAACTGCAGGCAGAAAATCCTGACAAGCGGTTTTATTTTGCTGAGACCACTCCTATCTGCCGTGATATGAAGCTGGTTACCCTGGAAAAGGTGCTGGCGGTGCTGAAGGATGGCGGCAGCAGGGTGACAGTACCGGCGGAGCTGGCGGAAAAGGCGAAAAAGCCTCTGGAGCGGATGCTGGCACTGGCAAAATAATGAAAACCTAAAATAGTATGCAGTCAAAGGATATGCACAAGGATATGGCACAAGGAGACGGATTGTTCATGGCAAAGGATATAAATGTTGATGTGGTAATTGCCGGTACAGGGGTGGCAGGGCTCTTTACAGCCCTGCACCTGCCTGCTGACAAAAGGGTGCTGATGATTTGCAAGGAGGACATGGAAAGCTGCGATTCCATGCTGGCACAGGGAGGCATCTGCGTCCTGAAGGATGCTGAAGACTATGATGCCTTTTTTGAGGATACCATGCGGGCAGGGCATTATGAGAACCGCAAGGAGAGCGTGGACATCATGATACGTTCCAGCCGAAATGTGATTGACCAGCTGCTGGAACTGGGTGTAAGATTTAATAAGAATGAAGACGGCAGCCTGATGTATACCCGGGAGGGGGCCCACTCAAAGCCGCGCATCTGCTTTCACGAGGATGTGACTGGCAAGGAGATTACGGAAACCTTGCAGCGCCGGGTGCAGGAGCTGCCCAATGTGGAAATCATGGAGTACACAGTCATGGAGGATATCCTGCTGCAGGATGGCTGCTGCGCAGGCCTGGTGGCAAGGGACAGCTCCGGCGATACCCTGCATATCCATGCCGGGGACACGGTGCTGGCCACTGGCGGCATCGGCGGCCTCTATGAGCACTCCACCAATTTCCCTAGCCTGACGGGGGATGCCCTGGAGGTGGCCAAGGAGCATGATGTGGCACTGGAGCATCTTGATTATGTGCAGATTCATCCCACCAGCCTCTATACGGAGCATGAGGGCAGGAGCTTTTTGATTTCCGAGTCTGCCCGGGGGGAAGGGGCGATTTTGCTGAATGGCAAGGGGGAGCGTTTTACGGACGAGCTGCAGCCAAGGGATGTGGTGTCCAAGGCCATTCAGGCGGAGATGGACAAGGAGGGCAGCCGCCATGTGTGGCTTTCCTTTGAGAATGTGCCGCAGGATGTTATCCTTGAGCATTTTCCCAATATCTACCGCACCTGCCTGGAGGAAGGCTATGATATTACCAAGGAGCCTATCCCGGTAGTGCCTGCCCAGCATTACTTTATGGGGGGCATCCATGTGGACTCCGACTCCCGGACTACCATGGAGCATCTCTATGCGGTAGGGGAAACCAGCTGCAACGGCGTTCATGGCAGGAACCGCCTGGCCAGCAACAGCCTGCTGGAGAGTTTGGTTTTTGCCCAGCGGGCCGCAACAAAAATTGCTAGTGAAGGAAAGGATAGAAGATGAACGATATAACTATGCTTTTGGCAGCTGACAGGTTTATTCGGCTGGCACTGGAAGAAGATATAAACAGCGAGGATGTGACCACCAATGCTGTAATGCCTGAGTACAGGAAGGGGCAGGTGGAGCTGATTTGCAAGGAAGACGGCATTATTGCTGGGCTGCGGGTTTTTGAGCGTGTATTTAAGCTGCTGGATGGGAATACCGAAGTACGCTTTGATGTGCAGGATGGCGACCGGGTAACCAAGGGGCAGCACATGGCAACTGTAGTGGGGGATATTCGCGTGCTGCTGTCCGGGGAGCGCACAGCCCTGAACTACCTGCAGCGCATGAGCGGCATCGCCACCTACACCAGCAAGGTGGCAAAGCTTTTGGAAGGTACAAAGACCACTTTGCTGGATACCAGGAAAACCACCCCTTGCATGAGAATTTTTGAAAAATATGCCGTAACAGTTGGCGGCGGGGCAAATCATCGCTATAATTTATCTGACGGGGTTCTTTTGAAGGACAACCATATTGATGCTGCCGGTGGCGTGAAGGCGGCTGTGCTGGCTGCCAAGGCATACGCCCCATTTGTCCGCAAGATTGAGGTGGAGACCGAGACCTTGGCGCAGGTGCAGGAGGCACTGGAAGCCGGGGCGGACATCATCATGCTGGACAACATGACCCCTGAGCTGATGGCAGAGGCGGTAAAGCTGATTGATGGCAGGGCAAAGACGGAGTGCTCCGGCAATATTACCAGGGAAAACATTGAGAAGATTACTGCTATAGGCGTGGATTACGTGTCCAGCGGCGCCCTGACCCATTCGGCACCAATTCTGGACATCAGCCTGAAGCATCTGAAAGCATTGGAGGAATAAGCTATGATGAGCGGAGCAGAACGCAGAAAGAAAATATTGGAGATGATGCGCGAGGCCTCTGCTCCGCTTTCCGGCGGAGCCTTGGGGAAGGCCACCGGCGTCAGCCGTCAGGTGGTGGTGCAGGATATTGCCCTGCTGCGCACTGAGGGGCATCCTATCCTGGCTACGGCCAGGGGCTACATCCTTGACCAGCCCAAGCATGCGGTGCGCCGGTTCAAGACCCATCATGCCACGGAGCGGACGGAGGAGGAGCTTACCCTGATTGTGGATCTGGGGGGCTGCGTGCTGGATGTGATGGTCAACCATCGTGTCTACGGTAAGATTTCTGCGCCCCTGAATATCAAGAACCGCCGGGATGTGCAGCATTTTATGGAAAACCTGCGCACCGGCAAGTCCACGCCTTTGCTGAATGTGACCTCCGGGTATCATTTTCACAATGTGTCTGCTGACAGCGAGGAAATCCTGGATGAGATTGAGGCGGCACTGAAGGAGCATAATTTTCTCAGCGAAATCTTCCCATACGAAATAGAAGCCATCTAAGGCATTGTTCATTGCCCTGGATAGCTTCTTGATAGTATTGATAATCTATATAGTTTTTTGTATAATACTCCTTAGCAAGAGGTGTACCTATACGGTAGGCGGCAAATCCTGCCCCTGAAAGGGGGCACTATGTATGACTCTGTATGATTTTTTGTCACTGGTCTTTCTGGTGACGATTTGTATTGCAGCCATCAAAGCATAAGAAAACCGCCTAAATGCTTGCAGGCGTAGGCGGTTTCGTTGAAATAACCTATAGTCTTGGGGCTGCCGTCTATCGGTATGCCTCTTGTCTTTATTATATACTAGCAAGTGTTTTTTTGCAAGATTTAATCCTGCCGGTCTTGTCAGGCATGGTATAATGGTTATACAAATAAATGCAAGTATAGGTTCAGGTGATGATATGTTTTTAGATGAATTGAAGGCCGGGGAGCGGGGACGGATTTTGGCCGTGGGGGGCGAGGGAGCCCTCCGCCAGCATTTTCTTGATATGGGCGTGGTGCCGGGTTCCAGGATTACGCTGGTGAAGTTTGCCCCTCTGGGGGACCCTATTGAGTTCCGCATCCATGACTACGAGCTGACACTCAGGGTGGATGATGCGAAGAAGATAACCATTGAGAAGATAGAGCCGGAGCAGGAGCAGGCGGAAAAGCCAAGGGCTCACAAGTCTAGAAGCCACCATCCAGGCCTTGGTGAAGGTGGCAAATATCATGTGAAGCAGGGGGAAAATCCCCTGCCTGATGACCAGGTGCTGACCTTTGCCCTGGCGGGGAACCAGAACTGCGGCAAGACCACGCTTTTTAACCAGCTGACCGGCTCCAACCAGCATGTGGGCAATTTCCCGGGGGTGACGGTGGATCAGAAAAGCGGCAGCATCCGGGGCCACAAGCTGACGAAGATTACGGATTTGCCGGGGATTTATTCCATGTCCCCCTACACCGAGGAGGAGATTGTGTCCCGGCAGTTTATCCTGAGGGAGCAGCCTACAGGCATTATCAATATTGTGGATGCCACCAATATTGAGCGCAATCTGTACCTGACCTTGCAGCTGATTGAGCTGAACCGGCCCATGGTGCTGGCACTGAACATGATGGACGAGCTGACGGAAAACGGCGGCTCCGTGGATATTAACGCCATGGAGTCCATCCTGGGGATTCCCGTGGTGCCGATTTCCGCTGTCAGGGGAGAGGGCATTGAGGAGCTGGTGCAGCATGCACTCCATGTGGCTCATTATCAGGAAACGCCGGGGCGCATGGACTTCTGCGATGCGGAGAGCCGGGGGGGCGCATTGCACCGCTGCCTGCACGGCATCATGCACCTGATGGAGGACCATGCCGCCAAGGCGGAAATCCCGGTGCGCTTTGCGGCTACCAAAATCGTGGAGGGCGACAAGAGGATTATGGATGCCCTGCAGCTGGATTTGAATGAGCGGGATATGATTGAGCATATCATCTGCCAGATGGAGATGGAGGGGGGCCTGGACAGGGCGGCGGCTATTGCGGATATGCGGTTTTCCTTTATCAAGCAGCTGGCAAGGCGTTCCGTCAGGAAGGCCAAGGAAAGCCGCCAGCACGAAAGGAGCCGCCGTATCGACAAGGTGCTGACGGACAAGTACCTGGCCATACCTTCTTTTGTGGCCATTATGAGCTTGGTGTTTTTCCTGACCTTCAATGTCATCGGAGCCTTTTTGCAGGATTTGCTGGCGGCTGGCATCGAAGCCTTGCAGGGGCAGGCGGATGAGCTGCTGGGGGTGCTGGAGGTCAATGCAGCCCTTAGGTCACTGGTGATTGACGGCATCTTTACCGGGGTGGGGACAGTGCTTTCCTTTTTGCCTATTGTGGTGACGCTGTTTTTCTTCCTATCCCTTCTGGAGGATACGGGCTATATGGCCAGGATTGCCTTTGTGATGGACAAGTGGCTGAGGAAAATCGGCCTGTCCGGGCGGAGCATCGTGCCCCTTTTGATTGGCTTTGGCTGCAGCGTGCCGGCCATCATGGCTACCCGTACCCTGCCATCCAAGCGGGACAGGCGCATGACGATTTTGCTGACGCCTTTTATGAGCTGTTCTGCCAAGCTGCCGATTTATGCTTTCTTTATTGCGGCATTTTTCGGGGAGTATGGTGCCCTGCCTATGATTTTGCTGTATTTCGGGGGCATCCTGATGGGCATTCTGGCGGCATATCTGGGCAAGGTGACGAAGTTCAAGGGGGAGGCGGTGCCTTTCGTGATGGAGCTGCCAAACTATCGCATGCCCGGGATGCGGAATGTCATGCAGCTGCTGTGGGAAAAGGCCAGGGATTTTCTGGAACGTGCCTTTACGGTCATCTTTGTGGCCTGCGTCATTATCTGGTTCTTGCAGACCTTTGATTTCCGCCTGGACATGGTGGAAAATTCTGCTGACAGCATGCTGGCGGCCATTGCCGGGGTGATTGCCCCTGTATTTGCGCCGTTAGGTTTCGGGGACTGGCGGATTTCCACTGCGCTGATTTCCGGCTTTATGGCCAAGGAAAGCGTGGTATCCACCCTGGGAGTGCTGTTCGGCACAAATTCGCTGGCGGAGAGCGTGCTGACACCTCTGGCCGCGGCATCTCTTTTGACCTTCTGCCTGCTGTATACCCCCTGCGTGGCGGCCATCAGCGCGGTGAAGCATGAGCTGGGGGCAGGCTGGGCCCTTTGGGTGGTGGCCTTCCAGTGCCTGGTGGCATGGCTGGCGGCCTTTGTGGTGCATGGTATCGGCACGTTGCTGCTGTAAAATATAAAAGCCGAAAATATATGTAAAAATAAAAGCGTACAATAAAAGGCTGGTGCCCTCGTTGAAGGGGCATCAGCCTTTTGCTATTTCATTTAGTTTTTTTATCGCCCGGCAGGGAAAATCAGATTTCCTCAACAGCAGGTGCTGTATGGTTGTTGATGCAGTCCTCGGTGATGGTCACCCGGCGTGGTGCATCGGAGCGCGGAATATCAAACATGATATCCAGCATGGTGTCCTCGATGATGCCCTTCAGGGAACGGGCACCGGTCTTTCTTTCAATGGCTTTCTTTGCCACGGCCCGGAGTGCCGCCTCATCAAACTCCAAATCAACCTTGTCCATCTCCATCAGCTTCTTGTACTGCTTGACAGGGGCGTTGCGCGGCTCCGTGAGGATGCGCAGCAGGGCGTCCTCATCCAGGGTTTCCAGGGTGCAGATAACTGGCAGGCGGCCGATGATTTCCGGGATGATGCCGAACTTCATCAAATCCTCCGGCGTTACCTGATGGATGAGCTGGTTGTACTCAGGCTTTTCGCTTTGTCCCTCAATCTTGGCGCCGAAGCCGATATTGGAGCCGGTTTTCTTCAGCCTCTTGGCGATGATTTTTTCGATGCCCACAAAGGCACCGCCTACGATAAAGAGGATGTTCTTGGTGTTGACCTTGATGGTAGGCGCCTCCGGGTGCTTGCGCTGGCCCCGGGCGGTGAATTCTACCTCGTTGCCCTCCAGCATCTTCAGCAGGGCCTGCTGCACGCCCTCATGGCCCGGGTCTGCCGTGATGGTGTTGTTCTCACCGGACTTGCGGGCAATTTTGTCGAACTCGTCCAGGTAGATGATGCCGTGCTCGCAGCGGCTTACATCCTTGTTGGCGGCGTAGTAGAGGTTGCGGACTGCCACCTCCACATCGGAGCCTACAAAGCCTGCCTCGGTGAGGCTGGAAGCATCAGTAACGGCAAATGGGATATCCAGCCTCTTGGCCAGATGGGACAGGAGGGCGGTCTTGCCGCAGCCGGAAGGCCCCATGATGATGACGTTGGACTTCTCGATTTCGTCCAGCTCGTCATCCTTGTGGTCAAAGCCGTACTTCATGCGCTTGTAGTGGTTGTAGATAGCCACGGACAGGATTTTCTTTGCCCTGTCCTGGTTGATGATGTACTGGTCCAGGTAATCCTTTACCAGATGTGGCTTGATGTTGGCCATTTCCTGGTCGATGCTGGCGGCTGCCTCTACCTTCTGCTGGTCCTGCTGGTCAGCCTCATGTGCCTCGATGGCGTGATAGATATCCTTGATGCAGTGGGCGCAGATGGCGAAATCAGAGCGCGGGTCGTAAATCGGCAAATCGTACTGTGACTTTGGCACAATGCGGCGCTTGCAGAAGCTGCACTGGATTGCTGGTTCGTTGTTTGACATAATCTGTTCCTCTCTATAAAAATTTGTTTTTCAGCTAATGGATGTGGTCATATCCCCACCTTATATATTATGGTGTATATGGGCTAAATTTTCAAGATATTTTTCTAATAATCTGTTGCACCTGCGTGGCGGCTATGATATAATATCACAAGTCGGATTTTTCGATCCGTGAAGTTGATTATTTCGGCTTTGCCCCATTGAGGGAAGCTAAGTCGGACCAAGTCTTCGCAGAGAGGACTTGTAATACTCCCAAGAATGGGGAAAAGCGAGGTGTATAGATAATGCAGAACGGTATTCATCCAGAGTATTTCGAGGCAAAGGTTGTCTGCGGCTGCGGCAATACTTTTACTACCGGCTCCACCAAGGCTGAGCTGAGAGTTGATGTTTGCTCCAAGTGCCATCCTTTCTTCACCGGCCGTCAGCGTGATATTGCAGCTGGTGGACGTATTGAGAAGTTCAACAAGCGTTACGCAAAATAAGAACTGGGGAGCAGGGCAGATGTCCTGCTCTTTTTTACTATGTGGATTTACCCTTTTTCGATAGAGATTTTTCCTTTTTATGATTTTGACAGGCTAAGATACGATATAGATTAGTATAGGGCTGTGTTCTTTTTTGTTTAGTGACGAGCTATAAAAGGTTTATTGCGAAAGGTTTATATAGATTATGGAAGAAAAGAAGATTACGATTGGCGGCCAGGCGGTTATTGAGGGCGTCATGATGCGGGGACCGGAGCTGGTGGCTACGGCAGTGAGAAATCCCCAGGGGCGCATTGAGCTGGAGGTAAAGCCGGTGAACTCCATTGCAGACCGGTACCCGATTTTTAAGAAGCCCATGCTGAGGGGCTGCGTGTCATTGTTTGAGTCACTGGTGATGGGCATCCGCTCCCTGGGCTACTCGGCCCAGATGGCAGGGGAGGAGGATGAGCAGCTGACGGACAAGGAGCTGGCAGGCACCATGATTTTCGCCTTTGCCCTGGCGGCAGTGCTGTTTATCGCCATTCCTACGGGGGCGGCAAAGCTGTTTCATGTGATTACGGAGGACCCGGTGTTCCTGAATCTGATGGAAGGTTTTTTGCGGCTGTTTATTTTTATGGCATATATTTTTGCTATTTCCCGCATGAAGGATATTCAGAGGGTGTTCCAGTATCACGGGGCGGAGCACAAGACTATCGCCTGCTTTGAGGCCGGGGAGGCATTGACCGTGGAGAATGTGGCAAGGCATACCAGGCTTCATAAAAGGTGCGGCACTTCCTTTTTGCTGATTGTCATGCTGGTGAGCATTTTTGTCTTTGCCTTTTTGGGCTGGCCGGACCTGGCGGAGAGGATTGCCAGCAGGATTATCCTCCTGCCGGTGGTGGCAGGGATTTCCTACGAGATAATCCGCTTTTCAGCCAATTCGGATAACTGCCTGCTGGGCTGGGCGGTGAAGCCGGGGCTGTGGCTACAGAAGCTGACCACAAGGGAGCCGGAGCCGGAGATGATTGAGGTGGCTATCGAGTCTGCCAAGGCGGTGCTGCCGGAGGACAAAATCCCGGCTGGGACGGGCTCTTACAGATAGCAGCCCTAGATGATATTTGTGTGATTGTTTTGAGCAGTATTTTTGCGCAGGAGATTGTGATTTCATCAGCCGGATAGCTGGTGGGCAAGGGGAACAGATATGAACATGATTGATAAATTGCAGGCTGTGGAGGACAAGTTTCTGGAGCTGGAATCTTTGATAAGTGACCCCTCCGTGCTGGCGGATATGCCAAGGTGGCAGAGGTTCAACAGGGAGCATGCCGGGCTGGAGCCTATTGTAGCGGCTTATCGGGAATATAAGGCGGTATGCCATGCCATTGAGGATAGCAAGGCAATGCTGGATGAGGGCATTGAGGAGGATGATTTCCGCCACATGGTGGAGGAGGAGCTGGCAGAGCAGCGCAGCCGCAAGGAGCAGCTGGATAATGAGCTGCCGGTCTTGCTTTTGCCACGGGACCCTAACGATGACAAGAACGTAATCGTGGAAATCCGCGGCGGCGTAGGTGGCGAGGAAGCAGCACTTTTTGCGGGAGACCTTTTCCGCATGTACAGCCGTTATGCAGAGGCTCAGGGCTGGCGCGTCAGCATTCTTGACTCCAATCCTACGGAGATTGGCGGCTTCAAGGAGATTTCCTTTGCGGTGGAGGGAAATGGCGCCTATAGCAAGCTGAAATATGAGAGCGGCACTCACCGTGTTCAGCGGGTGCCTGTGACTGAGTCAGGGGGGCGCATCCATACCTCGGCGGTGACGGTGGCTGTCCTGCCGGAGGCTGACGAGGTGGATGTGGATATCAAGGCGGAGGAGCTGCGCATTGACACCTATCGTGCCGGCGGTGCAGGCGGACAGTATGTCAACAAGACAGAGTCCGCCATCCGCATTACCCATCTGCCTACAGGCATTGTGGTGCAGTGCCAGGATGAGAAGTCCCAGCTGAAAAACAAGGAAAAGGCCATGCGGGTGCTCCGTGCCAGGGTGCTGGAGCAGGCCCAGCAGCAGCAGGCGGATGCCATTGCCGCTGACAGGAAGAGCCAGGTGGGCTCCGGCGACCGCAGCGAGCGCATCCGTACCTACAATTTCCCTCAGGGCAGGGTAACGGACCATCGTATCGGGCTGACCCTGCACAAGCTGGATTTTGTGCTGAACGGGCAGCTGGATGAGCTTTTGAACGGGCTGATTACTGCCGACCAGGCAGAGAGATTGAAAAAGGTGCAGTAAGATGGCTAATATGGCAGAGCGGAATGAAATTAAAGGTGACGGTGGGCAGCAGGAGGTCTGGACCATCGGCAGGATATTGAAGTGGACAGAGGGCTACTTTCAGAAGGCGGGGCTGGACTCCCCACGGCTGGATGCGGAGGTGCTGCTTTCCCATGTGCTGAAGAAGGAGCGCATCTTTCTCTATGTGCATTTTGACCAGCCTATGGAGGCGGCAGAGCTGGCAGCCTACAAGGACTGCATCAAGCGCAGGGTGCAGCATCAGCCTGTGGCGTATATTACGGGGCACAAGGAGTTTATGGGGCTGGATTTCAAGGTGACACCGGCAACCCTGATACCTCGCCCTGATACGGAAATTCTGGTGGAGGCAGTTCTCCAGCGGCTAAAGGCAGGCACGGAGGCAGAGGGGAGCATGATTGCAGATATCGGCACCGGCAGCGGTGCCATCTGCCTGTCCCTTTTGAATTATCTGCCCCGGCTGCAGGCTGTGACGGTGGATATTTCCCCGGAGGCTCTGGCAGTGGCAGAGGAAAATGCCGCAGGGCTGGGGCTTTCGGAGCGAATTGAGTTCATGCAGGGTGATATGCTGGTACCATTGAAGGAGCAGTCAGCAAGGTTCTCTGGCAGGCTGGCGGCGATAGTTTCCAATCCGCCTTATATCCCCCGGGGGGATATTGCCGGGCTGGCGCCTGATGTGAGGGCTTTTGAGCCTATAGGGGCGCTGGATGGCGGTGAGGACGGGCTGGATTTTTATCGCAGGCTGCTGGCTGAGGGAGCAGAGTTTTTGCAGGGGGATGGCTTTTTGGCTATGGAAGCAGGTATTCATCAGGCGCAGCAGCTGAAGGCTCTGGCAGAGTCCCTTCCCCAGTGGGGCAGGTGCGAAATCATCAGGGATTTGGCCGGGATTGAAAGGGTTGTGGTGCTGTGGAAGAAGTAGCTGGCATATGGGCTGTTTTTTCAGAGGTGCACAGTTGGCGGTTATCGGTTGGCTGCTACGAGGTGATTTAGGTTATGGAAACGGAAATATTGCGAATAAGTGATGTAGTTAGGCAGCAGAGGGAGATAGCCCGGGCGGCGGAGTTTTTGCGGCAGGGGCAGCTGGTGGCATTTCCTACGGAAACGGTGTATGGCATCGGAGCCCTGGGGCTGGACATGGCAGCTGTGGAAGCCCTGTATGAGGCGAAAAACCGCCCTGCCAGCAAGGCATTTTCCCTGCAGGTGGCGGATGTGAGCATGGTGCCGCAGGTGGCGGCCTATGTGCCCAGGTCTGCCAGGCTGCTGATGGAGAAATTCTGCCCGGGGCCCATCACGGTGGTACTGCCCAAGGCTGCCGCTGTGCCCTATAAGGTGACAGGCGCCCGTGATACGGTAGGCATCCGCATACCGGCCCACCCGGTGGCGCTGGCATTATTGCAGGCTGTGGGGAAGCCTCTGGCTGTGCCCAGTGCCAATATTTCCGGCCATACCAGCCCATTATCTGCTAACGATGTGTATGCTGATATGGCTGGCAGGCTGCCCTTGATACTGGACGGTGGTACATGTCCTGTAGGTGTTGAGTCTACTATTGTGGACTGCACCGGCAGCAAAATAAAAATCCTGCGGCATGGCGCCATCAGCGAGGCTGAAATCAGGGCGGCCATATCCATATAATGGAGATAAAGATATAATTAGGATAAACGAAAAAGAGAGCGGCATATCACAGTCTCCGTGGGTTGCGGAGCCTGTGATAATGCAGCTCTCTTTTTGTTTTGTTAATACTGTTTAGTTCAATTCATCCATATAACATCCATCTGAGGATTTCTTGCTGTTCTCCTGGCAATAATGGCATCAACCTTATCAGGTGAAACGCCGCGCGTACTGCCGGCGCAGATAGAAACGCTCAGGGAGGAAACGGAACCGCCTGCCAGCAGTTTTTTGAAGGCATCGATATTTCCTTGGCCGGAAACGTAGAACATATCAACCTTGCCATCCTCGCGCTTTTTCAGGAAGGTAGCGGCAGCACCGCCTGTTACCATGTCCAGCTCATCATCGTTCAGCATAGCATTTTTCTTTTCCATAGTCATTGTCATCGCCTCTTTCTTTGTTTTTAGTTGCCTGAGTGTTGTTTTTCCTTTCTTTGTCCTTTATACGCTGCAACGGGGGCTTCATTACAAAAAACGCAAAAAAATTATACAATCAACCAAGAGATAATATTGATTAACAAAGTATAGACAATGTGCTATAATTTACCCAGAGGAGTGTGATATTATGGCAACGAATGCAACAGTTACATTGCGTATGGATGATAGCTTGAAGAAGCAAGCAGAAGCTGTGTGCGCTGATATGGGGCTTACGATGTCAGCTGCGGTGACTATTTTTATTAAGCGCATGGTGCGGGATAGGGCGATACCTTTTAAGGTATCGGCTGGCGACCATTTTTATAGCAAGGAAAATACGCAGTATTTGATGGATGCGGCTGCACGCATGGATGCAGGACAGAAAAACATTGCGAAAAATAAATGAACTGATAAAAGATATATTACGCAATGGCACACAGGGGCTTGGCAAGGCGGAGTTGCTAAAACATATTGAGGGTGGATGGTACAGCAGGAGAATTGACAGGTGCAACAGGCTTGTATTTCGTATACGCGGTGATTATTTGGAAATAATTCAGTGCAAGGAACATTACAAGATTGATGGGCGGTAAAAATATTTCTGCACGCTTTCATTTTCTATGGTAAAATGGTATAGCATTTGTTGGAAGCACAATTGTATTTTGACGGTTGCGTGGCAATATGCACATATTTCTTGTTTATTTTGCGATTTTGCCTGCCTATGCCTTTGACTATGCTTATGCTGGCTGGCAGGCTGGAAAGGGGATACTGTAGTGAAATTAGTGATTGGCTGCGACCACGGCGCGGTAGAGCTGAAGGATTCCGTGAAGAAGGTTCTGGCTGAGTTTGAGGATATTAAGGTGGAGGATGTAGGCACATTTGACGGCAATTCCGTGGATTATCCTGATATTGCGGAGAAGGTCTGCGGCAAGGTTGCCAGCGGCGAGGCTGACAGGGGCATTGTGCTCTGCGGCACCGGGCTGGGGATTTCCATTGCTGCCAACAAGGTCAAGGGCATCAGGGCGGCTCTCTGCCATGATGTGTTCTCTGCCCGCATGTCCCGTGAGCACAACGATGCCAACGTGCTGGCTATGGGGGGCAGGGTAATCGGCTTCGGGCCTGCCGGTGAGATTGTCCGCGTCTGGGTAACTACCGATTTTTCCCATGAGGAACGCCATCAGCGCCGTATTGACAAGATGATGGCTTTGGAGAATAAGTGATATATTTTTTATGATATATTTAAGAGTGTATTTTAGGAGGATTTATTTAGATGGCTTTGATGAATGATTTGAAAACCGTAGATCCTGAGGTGGCAGCAGCGATTGATGCGGAGCTGAACCGCCAGCGCAACAAGCTGGAGCTGATTGCTTCTGAGAATATTGTCAGCACGGCAGTAATGACTGCCCAGGGCAGCGTGCTGACCAACAAGTATGCCGAGGGTTATCCTGGCAAGCGTTATTATGGCGGCTGCGAGCATGTGGATGTGGTTGAGCAGCTGGCTATCGACCGGGCCAAGGAGCTGTTCGGTGCCGGTTATGCCAACGTGCAGCCTCATTCCGGTGCCCAGGCCAATATGGCAGTTTTCTTTGCCCTGCTGACTCCTGGCGATACCGTTATGGGCATGAACCTGACTGATGGCGGCCATCTTACCCATGGTTCTCCTGTCAATATGTCCGGCAAGTATTTCAACATCGTGCCTTATGGCGTAAGTGCTGATACTGAAGCCCTGGACTATGACGAGGTGCAGAGGATTGCGGAGGAGTGCAAGCCGAAGCTGATTGTGGCCGGTGCTTCTGCCTACGCCCGTACCATTGATTTCCCTCGCATGGCGGAAATCGCCCACAGTGTAGGCGCATACCTCATGGTGGATATGGCGCATATTGCCGGCCTTGTGGCAGCTGGCTATCATCCGAGCCCTGTGCCTTATGCTGATGTGGTAACTACCACTACCCACAAGACTCTCCGTGGCCCTCGCGGCGGCCTCATCCTCTGCAAGGATGCTGAGTTTGGCCAGCAGTTCAACAAGGCTATCTTCCCTGGCATCCAGGGCGGCCCTCTCATGCACGTTATTGCAGGCAAGGCAGTAGCCTTGAAGGAAGCCCTCTCCCCTGAGTTCAAGGAGTATGCGGCCCAGATTATCAAGAATGCCAAGGCTCTGGCTGATACCCTGGCGGCAGACGGCTTCCGCATTGTTTCCGGCGGCACTGACAACCACCTGATGCTGGTTGACTTGACCAGCAAGAACATCACCGGCAAGGTGGCTCAGAACCTTCTTGATGAGGTGGGCATTACTGCCAACAAGAACACCATTCCATTTGAGAAGCTGAGCCCGTTTGTAACTAGCGGCATCCGTCTGGGCTCTCCTGCTTTGACCACCCGCGGCTTCAAGGAGGATGACATGGTAGAGGTTGCCAATATTATTGCCCTGGTGCTGGACAATCCTGAGGATGAGTCCGCCCGTGAGCAGGCACGTCAGCGTGTAGCGGCTCTCTGCGCCAAGTATCCTCTGTATGAGTAAACAATCATAGTCGTTTGACATTAATATTTTGCATAAATACCAGGCTGGGGGCGTGGAGATTTAGCCCCCGGCTTTGTAGTATGGTATGAAATTTTGACTTTGAAGGAGTGGTTGAAATGGCAGATTTGAAGGTAACTGTGATTGATCATCCGCTGATTCAGCACAAGCTGACTATCATGCGCATGAAGGAGACCGGCACCAAGGATTTCCGCCAGCTGCTGGAGGAAATCAGCATGCTGATGACTTATGAAATCACCCGGGATTTTCCTTTGAAGGATGTGGAAATCGAGACTCCGATGGGCAAGTGCACAGGCAAGCAGCTGGCTGCCTCCCGAAAGGTGTGCGTGGTGCCTATCCTGCGTGCAGGGCTGGGGCTGCAGAGTGGCGTGGTAAACATGATTCCTACCGCCAAGGTAGGCCATATTGGCCTGTACCGTGACCCGGAGACACTGAAGCCGGTGGAGTATTACTGCAAGATGCCTAGCGATATTGCGGAGCGCACCATGCTGGTGGTGGACCCGATGCTGGCAACTGGCGGCTCCGCCTCGGCAGCTATTACCATGCTGAAGGAGAAGGGGGCGAAGAACCTTATTCTCATGTGCCTGGTGGCAGCACCGGAGGGTGTGCAGGTCATTAATGAGGATCATCCTGATGTGCCTGTCTATGTGGCAGCGGTGGATGACCACTTGAATGACCATGGATATATCGTGCCGGGACTTGGTGATGCCGGTGATAGAATCTTTGGAACAATCTAGGTGAATTTCAGTTTATACAGCGGTTGGCAGTTGCAAGTTTCGTCAGCCACTTCGCCCCCCTATTTCAGGCTTATTCGTAAAGCTGTATGGGGCACTATGGTAACAAATAATGTATGTGGTTCTGTCATTTTGTTTATATCTGTTCAGACAAAGAAAGGGATGAGTGAGGACAGTACCCATAGAAAACCTTTGTTGT
>OBLI01000112.1_pt1 | contig 83855 bp, 77 predicted proteins | sample 1519701 | NCBI WGS metagenome assembly OBLI01 (sample SAMEA3663005, study PRJEB22513) | pig gut metagenome | biome: pig gut; feature: pig-associated habitat; material: faeces | place: France | collected 2012
GCACTTGCATTCTTAGGGAATGCGATAACGTCACGGATAGAATCTGTTCTGCATAACAATGCAACCAATCTATCCAAACCGATTGCTAAACCTGCATGAGGTGGAGTACCATATTGAAGAGCATTAACCATGAAGCCAAATTTTTCAGTTGCTTCTTCTTCTGTCAAACCTAATGCTTTGAAGATTTTCTTTTGTACTTCAGAAGAGTGGATTCTAACAGAACCACCGCCTAATTCAGTACCATTATAAACGATATCATAAGCAATTGATTTAACGTTGCCCAAATCACCGCTATCCAATTTGTCTAAGTCTTCTAAGTTTGGAGATGTGAATGGGTGGTGCATTGCCATAAATCTTCCTTCTTCATCTGACCATTCAAACATTGGGAAGTCTACAACCCATAATAAGTTGTGTTTGTTTTCGTCAATCAAGTTCAAAGATTTACCGAAATGTAATCTTAATCTGCCCATGATGTCATAAACCAATTTTGGTTTATCAGCTACGAAGAAAATGATATCTCCGGCTTGAGCACCAGCTCTTTCTTGAATAGCTTTTGCTTGTTCTTCTGTAACGAATTTCAATACAGGAGATTTTGCAGTGCCATCTTCATTATAAATAATATTTGCCAAAGCTTTTGCACCAAATGATACAGCAAGTTTTGTAATATCATCAATATCTTTTCTAGAATATTTAGCACCGCCAGGGATTCTGATACCTCTTACGATACCACCGTTTTGAAGAGTATTTTTAACGATTTCAAAATTAGATTCAAGAATAATGTCGCCAATATCAAACAATTCCAATCCGAATCTTGTATCTGGCTTATCAGAACCGTATCTGTCCATTGCTTCTTGCCAAGGCATTTGAATGAATGGAGGTTTGATTTCAACACCGGCTGCTTTAAACGCATCAACCAATAAACCTTCAACCATTTTGATTACGTCAGGTTGTTCAACAAATGACATTTCCATATCGATTTGTGTAAATTCCGGTTGTCTATCAGCTCTCAAGTCTTCGTCACGGAAGCATTTTGCGATTTGATAGTATTTTTCAATTCCGCCAACCATCAATAATTGTTTAAAGATTTGTGGTGATTGTGGAAGCGCAAAGAATTTACCAGGTTGAACACGAGATGGAACCAAATAATCTCTGGCACCTTCCGGAGTTGTTTTAATCAAAATAGGTGTTTCAACTTCCAAGAACTCTTGATTGTTCAAATAATTTCTAACTGCTTGAACGATGTTGTGTCTTGTTTTTAAGTTGTGAAGCATTTTTTCGTTTCTGATATCAAGATATCTGTATTTAAGTCTGATATCTTCTGAAACATTTTCATCACCAAGAACGAAAGGAAGTACCTTAGATTCCGCAAGAATTTCAACATATTCAGGATACATTTCAACTTGACCTGTAGGATATTTTTCATTGTATGTTTCTTCAGGTCTTTTTGTAACTTTACCTTTTACCATAATTACGTATTCACTTCTAACTTTTTCAAAAGCTTTGTGAACTTCCGGATTGATTTGAGGGTTAGCTACAAGCTGGAAAAATCCGCTTCTGTCACGAAGTTCTATAAACAAAATACCGCCCAAATCTCTGACTGTAGAAACCCAGCCGGATAATGTTACTTCTTCATTCAAATTGCTTAGATTAAGTTCTCCGCAATTGTTAGATTTCATTCTGGTTTTCAATTTATTATCTCCCTATAAAAATTACTATATTGCCCTAAAATCGTAACAAAAACACACACAAAAGTAAACATGAACAACAAAAACACTTAACATTTCACCTTTGTTTACAAAATTTAAAAACGACATTGATGTTTGATTATTGTAATCAATTTTTTGTAACGGTTATTTTTTAGATATTATATTTTTAATAATAGATTCTGAGGCTTCTAGCATATCTTTTTTTACACTTACATATTCTTTGTTTAAGAATTCTACAAAACTTTTATCAAAGCAATCTGGACCTTTTAAAAACTTGAGAAGACCTGTTTTGGGTAATGGTTTTACTGTTCCGTCTGTTTGTTGAAAAAAATCATGTGGTTTCATCTGAACAACACGACTCAATGACATTCTTGTATCCATCATTTTATCTGCAAGCTCACTCATTTTTTTGTTATGTGGTTCTTGCCAATATTTTTCTGTCTGAAGATATCTTCTGTCTGTTGTGCAATCTACTTTTAACATAATAATTACCTCATCGCTTTGTTTTTCATTGTATTATTAATATTTAAAGCATCCGATTTCGTGGTCATCTACAATTCCAATTGCTTGAAGATAAGAATATATGATAACTGCGCCAACGTATTTCATCCCTTTACGTTTTAAATCTTTTGAAATAATTTCGGATAGTGTTGTTTGGGTGGGAATTTCTTCTCCACTATTTTTTATAACACGACCATTTGTAAATTTCCAGATGTAATTTGAAAAACTTCCAAATTCTTTTTGTATTCTTAAAAAACATTGTGCATTATTTATTGCAGCCGCAATCTTATTTTTACTTCTTATAATGTCTTTGTTACTCAATAATTCTTCAATTTTAGCAGAAGAATAATTGGCAACTTTTTCTACATCGAAATTGTCAAAGGCTTTTCTAAATGCTTCACGTTTTTTCAAAACGGTTATCCAAGATAAACCTGCTTGAAATCCTTCTAAAATAAGTAGTTCAAACAAATCTCTGTCATTGTATTTCGGAACTCCCCACTCTTCATCATGGTATTTAATGTATATTTCAGATTTTTCATCAACCCAGCTGCATCTTGTCATACTTAAATCCTTTTATTTTTAATTTGCGGTTTATTTTTGGTAATGATTAATATTACTCCGGAAAGTATAAGTATAATGCCTAAGACAATTCTAGGAGTAAGTGTTTCATGGAAAAATAAAATTCCAAAAAATATTGCAGTTAATGGCTCTAGTGCTCCTAATACAGCTGTTTTTGTAGAACCGATTAATTTAATTGAAATTGTTATTGTTTCCAAAGATATTATTGTAGGAAAAATTGCAAGTCCTATTGTGAATAGCCACAGGTATGGTTTATCAGGAATTTGTAATTCTGTACAGAATTTTAAATTAACTATATAAACAATTAGTCCGAATAACATAACATAAAAACTTAATTTAGCGCTGTTAATGCTTTTTACTGTTTTATTATTTTTTACACCAATGATGTAAAATGCATATAAAAAAGCAGAAGCTAAAACTAGCATTATGCCGTGCAAGTCTAGTGTAACTCCGGTTTTGCAATTGTATAACAGTCCAATTCCGCAGCTTGTGAGTGCTATTGAAGCAACAACAATTGATGTTAATTTCTCTTTAAAAAATATTGTCATCATTAATGCTACAAGAACAGGATAAATAAACAATATTGTGCAGGCAATTCCGGCTTCTATATATTTGAAAGCTTCGAATAAAGTTAAAGATGATAAAGAGAAAAATAAACCTAGAATAAACATTGGTAAAATCTCTGCTTGTTTTAATTTAAAAGAAACTTTTTTAACGAACTTTAGCCACACCCAATAGATTAATACAGCAAGTGAATATCTGTAAAATAAAACTGAATTTACACCAATTCCATGCATATATAAAGGTAATGCAAAAAGAGGATTTGTACCATAGCTTGTTGCTGCAATTATACCATTCACAGTACCTATAGTGCGCCCTTTTTCCACAATTCCCTCCTCTTATCGAGATAAAATTTAACGTAAATATGAAAAAAATGCAACAAAGCAACTAGAGTAAAAAAAACAATTTTTTTAACGGGAAATGTAACGTTTTGTAAATGTTTGACAAGAATAGTAGCAAAAAAATTTCTTCACGCTGTTTAAAAAGAACATAAAGCTCTCTCTTCTTATTTAAACGGACAGGCCTTGGTTTTTATACAAGGTCTTTTTTTTTATCCTTTTTTAGAGATTGTATAATTTCATTGCATTTTTATAAAGTAGATTATCAAGCAGTTCTTTATCGTTAAAATGCTCATTTATCTTTTGAATAAATGTATGAAGATTCTTTTCGTACGTTTCTTTTTTCTGATTAAAATCTCCAACAGGAGCATCAGATGCCCACATTATACGACTCGTGTAATCCCCTTTTTTAGTGTTCTTTAATTTTTCTATTAATAAAATTGTATCGTCAATATCGACCCAAGAAATATCAGTGTACAAGGTTGCTTTGTCATTTTCAATAGAGTCCAACATTATCTCAATAGCTTCTTCATGCGAACTTCTTGGTCCTGTTGATAAATGTCCAAGAATTATTGGAACATCTGGAAATTCTTGCGCCTTCTTATAAATCAGTTTGGGTGATGAAAAACGAGATTTTGTGTGTCCGCTATGATAAAGGCAAGGTTTTTTGTATTCTTGTGCGATTTTTAAATAATCATCGTATTTTTCCGAATCCGCAGGTAATTTGGTGAATTCAGGATGAAATTTAAGTCCGATAAATTCAGGATGTTCACTTAGCAGTTGTCTTGTTTTATCACCGTTTTCTGTTCTATCAACTTCGCAAACGGCTAAAGCTTTTATTTGAGGATAATATTTGGCAATATTTAACATCGCTAAATTACACGCAATCTCGTCTTTTTTGGTAAAGCTGTCAATGCCTTCTAAATTAGAACAAATTGCTAAATCTACACTATCGCCTATTATATCCAGTAAAAATTCCGGTGAAAAGTTTCCCCAAAAAGAGTTTCCGATATGTGTATGTGAATCAATTATCATTGTTTATCCTCATAAGACTTGAAAAGTGTATAAATATATTTTATAATAAAAAAGCAAGCGGGTTATAAGTTAGCTGGTAACTGACTTATATTTTAACCCTCTGGAGTTCTAAATAAGAACTAGCATTATGATGATAAGTACCAATGCTAGTTCTTTATTATTACATTGATGTATAATAAGATAAATTAGCAATAACTTTTCTAGCATAAGCGTGTCCTCCTTTCTTCGGATTTGTCTGATTTTAAGTCTGTGTCCGAGAAATTCAGATAGAGGAGTACCCACTTGCCGATATTATTTTAATATAATATCGGATACAAAACATCATATATTTAGGGTAAATGTTGTTATTCTTTATTACCTATACCGCGTGTTATTGCTTCAAGAATTCGTTTTACTTTAACGACTTCAATACCTTGAATCTCTTCTTGAACTTCATTTGCAGCAGGAATAATTATGCGTTTGAAACCTAATTTTTGAGCTTCTGTTATACGTTTTTCGATATGATTAACTGCTCTTATTTCGCCAGATAATCCAATTTCTCCGACAATTGCGGTATGCGAATCGAAAACAACATCTCTCACGCAGGTTACAATAGCTAGCGCAATTCCCAAATCTGCAGCAGGTTCATTAACATCGATTCCACCAATTACATTGACATAAACATCTTGTTTGGAAAGATTTAAACCTATACGTTTTTCCAGAACGGCAAGGATTTGTAATACACGTCCGGTATCAACACCATTTGCAACACGTCTTGGCGCAGGGTATGGAGTTGTACCGACAAGAGCCTGAATTTCAACTAACAAAGGTCTTGTGCCTTCACTTGTTACAATAATCGTACTCCCTGGAGTTTGAGTTTGGTTATATTCTTTAAGGAACAATTCGCTCGGATTTATGACTTCTGTTAGCCCTTTTTGTCCCATCTCAAAAATTCCGACTTCTGATGTGTTGCCAAAACGGTTTTTGATAGAACGTAAAATTCTGTATGATTTATACTTATCACCTTCAAATTGAATAACAGTATCTACCATATGTTCAAGAACTTTTGGACCGGCAATGTTGCCCTCTTTTGTTACATGCCCGATTACGATAATTGAAATATTTTGGCTTTTTGCAATTTGCATCAAAATATTACAGCACTCTCTAATTTGAGAAACACTTCCTGCAGAACTCTGGATTGCAGATGTGTAAATCGCTTGAATACTATCGATGATAACTAAATCCGGCATCATTTCTTCTATATGTTTTCTAGCCAGTTCAAGATTTGTTTGGGGGTAAATGTATAAATTATCTGATTTGACTCCGAGTCTTTCAGCTCGAAGTTTTATTTGTCCGGCAGATTCTTCTGCAGAAACATATAATACCTTTTTGTTTTTGCTGCATACTTGACCGGATGTCTGTAATAGTATTGTAGATTTACCAATCCCAGGGTCACCTGCAATCAGAACTAAAGAACCTTGAACAATTCCACCGCCAAGCACTCTATCGAATTCTGAAATGTTGGTTTCCATTCGAATTTCAGAATTCATTTCAATCTCATCAAGACGCATCGGCGGAAATTTGTCGACAACTGAAATATCCGTTTCTTTTTTAGAAATCGGAGCGTCAACTTCTTCGACAAAAGTTCCCCAGCTGCCACATTCCGGACATTTACCTAAGTAGCCGGCTGTTTCATAGCCACAGCTTTGACAAACATATTTAGACTTAACTTTTGCCATAAGATTACTACTGATTCAAAGGTATAACTAATTTTTGACCGATAGATAGCGCGTTCGGATTAGCCATTTTGTTAGCTTCCTGAATAGCGTTTACTTTGTTCATGTCAAAAGAACCATAAAATCTGATAACGATACTTTCAAGAGTATCACCTTCTTTAACAACATATTCTTCATTCAAGCTAACAGGTTCTGCTGCTTTTTTAGAAGAAGTATTATCAGCCGGAATAAACGAAAATCTGCTTGAAGTTGCTGCTGCAGGTTTTTTAGCAGGAACAACCATTTCTTCTTTTGGAGTAGAAACATTAATTAATAAGCTTACAAATGTTGTGATTAATAAAGTAATAATAACACCAACGATTAAGCCGGTAACGAAATAAACCTGCGGTGCTTTTTCGTTTTTCTGACTTTTTACACCAAAAGATTGCCAAAGAGCATCCAATTCTTTGTTTTTAGTTTGGGTTCTATAAAAATCTTCATCTTGATGAGCTCTGTTATAACGGTTTAGAGCTTCCATCATCGCAACTTTTTCTCTGGTAATATTTGATCTTCTTAGTGTTGTACTTTTCATAAATCCTCACCATTTTAGTCCTAATCAAAACTTAACATAAAATTACAATTAGGGCAAATTTGTAAAGTTTATTGTTAAGAAATGTTAACTTAGTAAGTTGTTGTTTAAATTTAGCAATAATAAGAAATATTATGTGGATTTATTATCCAATGCGCTATGGTAAAAGATTGACAAAGATAGTTTAATCGTAAATAATATACATGTAGGGGGAACCCTAAGAAAACGTAACTTCCTTAGAGTTCCACTTCATACCTACAATTCGATGATTGTTAGAATTAATCTAACTAAAAGCTCTAGTATAACTAGGGCTTTTATTATTGTTTCCAATAATGATTTCATCACGCTTGCCACCCCCTTTACTGATTTCATTCCTTCATTGTCTGTGTGTCAGAGGAGTAGTAAGTTGTAGGATACTTACCTACAGCAGAAATCTCTGCTTTACAATATTATAACAAATTTTATACTGTGTCTAACTATTTATCGCAAAGTATACTTCTTTCAACCTCTTTTTACTAATATGTGTATACAGTTGGGTTGTAGAAACATCACTGTGCCCGAGTAGTTCCTGAACGACTCTCAAATCAGCACCATTTTCTAAAAGGTGAGTTGCAAAACTATGTCTTAGCGTGTGCGGCGATATGTTTTTATGTATAAGTTTGCCGCGTTCATGTATCAGGTTATATACATCTTGACGATTTATTAATCTTCCGTTTGGTAAAACAAATAATCGTTTTGTGCTAAGGTTGTATTTTTTTAGTAATAAATCTCTTTCCGGTAAATATTCTTTAATTACTTGTTTGGCAATTTCTCCCATAGGGATAATGCGTTCTTTTGAACCTTTACCAAAACATCGAACATATTTAGATGCCAAATCAATGTCAGTTAGTTTTAGATTAACGAGTTCTGACACACGTAAACCACAGCTGTAGAGGAGTTCAATAATTACGTGTTCCAGAGGTGTTAAATTTTCATGCAAAAGTTCTTCAACTTCTTTTATTGTTATTACTTTAGGCAAGCGTTGTGGAACTTTTGGCTGTTCTAATGTTGAAGCTGGATTTTGTTTAATTATTCCTGATGAGTATGCCCACTTGAAAAATCCCCGTATTGAAGCAATTTTTCTTATAACGCTAGTTGGTGCCAGTTTTTTCTCTCTTAGAGTTCTTACAAAACCATTGATGGTCATTCGGTTTACGGAATTAATGTTATCAACATTCTTGGCAAATTCTGACAAATCCCTCCGGTAGGCATCCAACGTGTTCTGTGCAAGCCCTTTTTCTAATTCCAGATATTCTAAATACTCTCCAATAATTTGAAACATGCTTTTTATTTTATACCTTTTAGGCAAGTTCAGCAATATCTATAATCTTATATAAGCTTCTCGGATTAAATAATCTTCCAAAGTTTTCATATCAGATGTTGTAGAGGCTGGGTCATTGATAATTATGCAGAACGTGTATTTGTTTCCTTTTTTAGTCGTCAAATATCCTGCAATTGCGCTAACGTCTTTTAATGTACCGGTTTTGGCTCTCAAATTTGTTTTAATAGGCAGCATTCTGTGCGTAAGTGTACCTTCTCCTGGGGTTGGCAAATGCTGTAGTGTTTCATTGTTTTTGTTAAACACTAAATAATTGGAAATAAAATCTGCTGTAACTAGGTTGTTTTTAGAAACACCGCTCGCGTCAGCTAAGCGTAATCTTGAATTATCAAGTTTATTTTTAATGCAATAATCATTGAATAATTTTATTGCATAAGTATCTGTTCCTCTGTCATTGTAAGCTTTACCACCAGCAAGTTTAGAAACAGTTTCTGACATCATATTATTACTGTTTTTCAAAATATCATCAATTGCTTGACTTAAAGGGTGTGTAATTTCTTCCAATTTTTTATCGCTTGTTATAACTTTATCTGTAATAAAGTTTTGCTTCAAGTAAATATTTCTGTCACTTAGTGCATTTGTTAATCTTACATCAAAATAGCGTTTTAAATTATTAGTCGGCACACTTAGAACAAGCGGTTTGTTTACACTACCTTCAAGTGTTAAAGTGTTTGCAGAGATTGAATTATCACGTGTGATTTTTACGTTGTTTTTATCACCGGTTTTTATGTTATTAAGAAAAACAATCGGATATTTGCTAGGATTAATAATTGTTGCAATTTGTCCCTTTTGAGTTGGCATAACGGTGATTTTTGTTACGTTGCCATCAAGGTTATAGGAATTGAATCTAGGCATAAGAGAATTCATATCATCATCCCATTGCCAGCCTTCGCCCCAATCTTTTTTTTCTAAAATGCTGTCATCAATATAAACACTTTTTGTAGTTTCTTGTTCAATATTTTTAGCCAACTGTTTTAAGTCAGAATAGCTTAAATATGGGTCTGCGCCAAGTTTTATGATGTAGCTGGCATTACCGCGTTTATATATTTTAGTAGAAAAATTATAATCCTCACCTAAAACTTCTACCGCAGGTGGAAGTGTTAAAAGCTTTTGAACAGAAGCTGGGTGCATAAGAATTTTTTCGTTTAATTCATACACCGGTTTGCCGCTGTTTAAATCTCTAATTGAGATTGCGATAGAGTTTTTTTCAACTCCGGATTCATTTATAACAGAGTTAAAATCTCCCTTTACATTTGGAACTTTACTCTTTGTCGCTGCATTTACTCCTGAATTTACTCCTAATGTTGCAAAAAATACCAACATTATAGCAATGATTTTTTTCATTTTTTTATTACCTCGTAAGAGTCTTGTATGTCTTTTAAAACGGTGCATTTATCTCTAAATTCGTATTCTTTTTCAAGATTTATTTCTGCGTAAATTCCACCTTCTTTTTCTTCGATTTCATCAAGAATATTGCCATCATAGTCAATAATCATTGAATGTCCAAGGTTTTCTACTCCATCAGCTAACAGACCTGTTTGTGTAAGAGCTACCATATAAGTTTGATTTTCAACTGCTCTTGCTCTTGTTAAAGTATCCCAATGAATTTTTCTTGATTTTGGCCAAGCAGCCATATTTACTAAAACATCAACGCCAGCTTTTCTATAAGCTCTATATATTTCAGGAAATCTTATATCGTAACATATTGTTAGCCCGACTTTTATCCCATCAAGTTCTACCATTACAGGATTTGAACCAACTGAAATGTATTGGTTTTCTGTATCACCGTTATAAGAATATAGGTGATTTTTGTCATAAATACAAACAACTTCACCTTGGCGGTTGATTACAGGGCAAGTGTTAAAAAGTTTATCACCATCTTTTCTGACAAAACTTCCGCCTGCGATATTTACATTGTATTCTTTTGCTATTTCACAAAGCATTTTTACAGCTTCAGACTCGTTCAATGTTGTTGCAGAAGGCGGAAATGATGGACAATCCCAACCGACAGTCCACAATTCAGGCAGAAATATAAAATCTGCACCGCCATATTTTTTTAGATTTGCAATTAAAAGGTTTTTAACTGTTTCGATATTTAATTTAACATTCCCAATTGCTGATTCCATTTGGATTGCAAGTAGTCTTACTTTTGTTTTTTCCATATTCCGAATTTGTATACCTCATCAAATGCTTGCGGAGCTTTCGCTTCCAATTCTTCTAAACTATTTTGCAGCTTTTGGCGGGCTTCTTCTTCATCTCCGTCATGTGGAATATAAATAGGCTCTCCATAAATATTGATTAAATTTGTTGCAAAAACAGGACATCTAAGTTCATCCCAAGATGGGAATTTTGCCCAAGTAAAATTATTTGAATACCAATAAACTGGTATAACAGGAACTCCTGCTAATTTCGCAATTTTGATGACTCCGTCTTTTGCTACTTTTGCAGGCCCTCTTGGACCGTCAACCATCATTGCGCAGTTTTCGCCGGACTTAAGGATAGAAATCATTTGCATACTAGCTTCTACTGCACCTTTTTTGCCTTTAGAACCTCGTACAGTTTTGAAACCCCATTTTTCAACAACGTCAGCGATGATTTCGCCATCACGAGAACGGCTAATCAGTACATGTAATTTGTCACGATTTGAAATACCATGAATACAAAATTGGTGTGCGTGCCACATTGCGTATATGCATGGCATTTTTTGAGGATTATTTACTTCAATAATTCTTGTAAAAAGCTCTTGTAGTTTTAGTATTCTAAAAACTAAAGTCGATACCTTATTAATATTCTTACCATTTAATAACTTAACCATGTAACTAATTATACTATAAAAGGTTAAAAATGTGGTATACTTGATTTGTGTTTAGGAAAAATGGGATTAGATATGAAAAAAATATTGTTAGTATTATTGCTCTTTTTTCAGACAGCTGCTTTTGCAAGTTTTAATGATGTTTATATTGCTGATATCAAATACGATTGGATAAACAAATCTGCACTTGAAAAAGAGGCCATAATTAGTGAAGTTAAGGATATTATTTTTGAAACTCCTTTGGATAAGCAGAAAAATTTTAAGGCTCAGTTTAAAGACAGATTAAAAGATAAAAATCATTTGGAAAACTATTATGCGGCATCAGCAGGGTATAAAGAGTTTAAGGATCATAATATTTCAGCTTTTTATTACAAAAAGATGAAGAATATTTATATGTATGCCCTGCAAGACAAAAAAGATGTTACAAAAGCATATTATTATGACGCAATGGGAATTTTGAGATACGTGGATTTTAACTTTGGCGAATATCCGGATTATCCTTATTATTCAATTCAATATAGAATTTCCGGCACACCGGTGAGTGCAATCTATTTTGTATCAAAAGATTGTCAATATTTGTTTAAACCAAATGGGGATTTTGAAGGGATTTGGTATAAACATAATTTATATAATAAAGAAAATAAGATTATATTGAAAAGGACTACGTATTAAAGTTTATTAGCCCCCACCCAAATTTCTCAATTTCGAGCATAGCTCTCAATTGGAAATTTTCCCTCCCCCTATAAAGGGAGGGGGCTACATTGTAGTTGTTTTGGAGTATTTATGAACATAGAGCAACAAATTGGACAAATTTTAATTGATAAGAAATTAACAATCTCAACAACAGAATCTTGTACGGGCGGACTTTTGAGTTCAAAACTTACGGATGTTAGCGGCAGCAGTGCTTTTGTTCATTTGAATTTTGTAACTTATGCAAACGAAGCTAAACATAAGATATTGGGTGTAAGTTGGGATACGCTGAATAACCTTGGTGCGGTGAGTGAAGAATGTGCTATAGAGATGGCAGAAGGTTTACGTAAAGCAACAGGCTCTGATATTTGTGTTTCAACAACAGGTATTGCCGGACCTACCGGAGGAAGCAAAGAAAAACCTGTCGGACTAATGTATTCTGCTATTTTCTATAAAGGTAAAACTCAAGTGCATAAAATTCAACTTTCGCCTGATATTGAGAGAGTTGAAATGAAACAAAAATTTACAGAAGAGGTGCTGAAAAACATTTACACTCTGATTCGTTTTGTATAAAATAAAAATATGGGAGTACATACGAAGAAGAGTATCGTTTTATTTTGTTTAGGGCTAATTCTGTTATGTCCAGCTTTTGCTGACGAAAATCAAGCAGATAATCAGCCAACTAATGAAGATAAATACAAAGGTGTCCCAATAAACACTAACGATTTTTCCGGTTATATGGAAACTTTGAAGGGACAAATCCAGAAAAGTTGGTATCCTCCTGAATGTTTGGAACATGACGGGCATGCTCTTGTGAAATTTAGTATTACCAGAAATGGTGATGTGTACGCTGTACAAATTTTAGAAAGTTCCGGCGACCCTGTGTATGACGAATCTGCTTTAGAAGCGATTAAGAAAGCTTCTCCTTTTGCACATTTCCCTGCTGCAACGACAAAAGGTGCACTTACTATAAACTATTCTTTTGATACTGCGGTTGTGAATACCGGAAATATGCAGAATTATTTGCAGAGTGCTGAAAGATTTTATAATGTAAATAATACAATGGCATTGGATTATATTAATCGCGCCATTGATGAAGTTGATGGTGATATTAATGCTTATTTCCTTTATGGAAAGCGTAGTAAAATCAAACAAGCTTTGGGTGATAGAGCCGGCGCAGCAGCAGACTTAGATGAATCCAAAAGGCTAAAAGCAAAATACGACCAAAAAAGAATTATCGCAAGCAAACTTATTGCAGAGATGGAACAATCACCTTATGCTTATTTTTCTCTTGCTCATTCTTATGATATTGCAGGTGATTATAAGAACGCAATTGAGGCTATTGACAAAGCAATTCAACTTACGGAGCTGAATAATAATTACAAGCGATATAAAAGCGAACTTCTGCAGAAGAGTGGGAATTTGTAGTTTTTCCCCTCACCTGCAACGCATCTAAGCCTCTTCTCCTCTAACCTTCTAATCTGCAACCCTAATAATACTATTTACTGTGCAATGGTCTAGTTCTGCAACAACTTCTTTAATCAATTTTTCTTGACATTGTTCAGTGATTACTGTGATGTCAGCTGTGTTGTTGTCAGAAACGCCTTTTTGTAAAATACTTGATAAACTAATATTCTTGTTTGCGCAAATTGTACCTATTTTGGCTATTACACCGATTGCATTTGGCGCAGTAATTGATATGTAGTACTTATTATAAGTATTGTCAATATTTACCGGATTTGCTTTTTGAGAATGGTGACATCTCATCATAGGAAGCATGTAATCAGTTTTTCCGTACTCTGCTGCAATTGCCAAAATATCACCGACTACAGAACTTGCAGTAGGGAATTCTCCTGCTCCGGGGCCGGATAGAACAATATTTCCAATAGGATGACCGCTGATTGCAACTGCGTTAGTTACATAATCTATGTGAGCAAGCATAGTGTTTTTAGAAACAAGCATTGGGTGAACTCTAACATCTGCGTTATCGTTCTCATCAATTGTTGCTGTGGCAATAAGCTTGATTTTGTATCCAAACTCATTTGCTTGTGCCATATCTTCTTTTCTGATTTTGGTAATACCTTCTCTATAAACATTTTCGATTTTAATTCTTTTTTTGAATGCAATTGTAGCTAGGGTTGTAATTTTGTATGCTGCATCAAAACCTTCAACGTCACCGGTTGGGTCTGTTTCTGCGTAACCAAGCTGTTGTGCTTCTTTTAGAACGTCTTCGTAAGAAGCTCCATCGACATCCATTTTTGTTAGAATGTAGTTTGTTGTACCGTTTAGAATTGCTTGAATTTTATTGATTTTGTTCCCTGCAAGAATTGTTTTTATTGGCATAATGATAGGAATACCGCCTGCAATAGCAGCTTCATAAAGTACAACTCTATTGTATTTTTCTGCAAGGTTGAATAATTCTTCACCTTTTTTTGCAAGAAGTTCTTTATTTGCAGTAACAATATGCTTGCCTTTTTCAATTGCTTTAGAAATATAATCAAATGCCGGAGTTACACCGCCAATAAGTTCTACAACGACATCAATGTTTGGGTCGTTAACGACTTCATATGGGTTGTCGGTTAGCATATCGGTCGGAACATCAACGGGACGCTGCTTGTTAATATTTTTTACAGCAACTTTTACGATTTCTACGTTGTCTAGTTCTTCTACAGTCTTGTATACGCCGCAGCCAACTGTACCTAAACCGATTAATCCTAACTTCAACTTGCTCATATAATTTCTCCTAATTTATACTTTTGGTTATTATAACATAAAATTTGAAAATTTATGCTATCATTAATCCTATGCTTAAATCAAAATTGAAAATTTTTACAGGTGATATTTTAGGTGGCTTAAATTCTGCAATTGTTGCTCTACCGCAGGCATTGGCTTTTGGGGTAGCTACAGGTTTTGGTGCAAGCTCCGGAATTTGGGGTGCTATTATTTTATGTTGTATTGCAGGACTTTTGGGTGGAAAAGTTCCGTTGATATCAGGGATTACTGGGCCAGTAACTATTGTTATTGCATCAATTATGGCAGCACTTAATGCAGATATTTCTTCTGTAATTTTAGTTATTATTATGGCAGGAATTTTGCAAATAATATTGTCGCTGACTTCCCTGTCTGTGATTGTCAAATATGTCCCTTATCCCGTAATATCCGGATTTATGAATGGTATCGGATTTATAATTGTTATAATGCAGCTAAATCCGCTAATAGGTCATCCTGTGATGTCTAATACTATAACCAGTATTGCATCATTTATACAGAATTTGAGTTCAATAAATTATGATGCGCTTTTGATTGGATTATTAACTCTTATAATTGTTTTTGTTATACCTAAAAAATTGAATAAAGTTATTCCATCACAAGTTATCGCACTTGTTCTTTGTACTTTTATATCAATAAAATTAGGACTGAATGTAGAAAAGATTTCTAATATATCAATCGCGTTTCCGCAATTTACGCTTCCTAAAGTAGATTTACATAGTGTAATTACGTATTTTCATTATGCGGTAACACTTGCGATTGTTCTATCATCAGAAAGTTTGTTGACAGTTTTGGTTTCTGATTCTTTATTGAAAACAAAAACTTCATCAAAAAGTATGCTATTAGGACAAGGCGTTGGAAATATAATTTGCGGTTTAACAGGTTCGCTCCCCGGTTCTGCTGCTACAATGCGAACTGTTGCTGCGATTAACACAGGTTCAACAACAAGGTTGACTGCTGTTATTAATCCACTGATATTAATGCTTTTTTTATTCAAATTGTCGGGTTTTGTAGCAGAAATTCCACTTGCTGTATTAGCAGGAATATTGATAAAAATCGGATATGATATTATTGATGTAAAACTTCTGAGAGTAATAAAATTTGCACCAAAAGATGATTTATATGTTTTAGTTTTAGTATTTCTTTTAACAGTATTCTACAATCTTATTGTAGCTGTCGGTGCAGGTATTACTTGTGCAGCACTTCTTTATGCAAAGCGGACAGCGGATAGCGCGAAATTAATTCAGAAAACTGTTTATGATAAAGATATTATGAAATTAGAAAAAATCTTGGAAAAAGATTATAGACATAAAGTACGTGTCGTACACATAGACGGTCAATTTTTCTTCGGCTCTGCAACACAACTTGTTTCACAATTTGAAGATGTTTTGGGTACAAAATATTTGATACTGGATTATTCTTCTGATAACACACTTGATATTTCTGCAATTTTTGCTTTGGAAGATATAATTATAAGGCTGCAAGCTCAGAGAGTTAGAATTTTACTTGTGTTGAAATCCGACGCAGTAAAAGAACAATTTGAAAAACATGATATTCTAAAACAAATAGGACATAGTCATATTTTTGATAACGAAACAGATGCTATTGAATTTGCAAAAAAATGTCTTAAAAATAAGATAAAAAAACATCGAATTTGGTAAGTTTAAATCTTTCAGGTATAATATAAACAGACACGGAGTTTATTATGTTTGAAGATTTTAATGAAGTTGTATGCTTGGGCATGGGCGGTTCTTATTCAGAAATTGCAAAAGACAAATTGTTTAAAGCTTATGATTTATTTTTGTACCAACGTTCTTTTAGTTCAATCAAGGAATGTATAGATTATGTTGATGAAAATAGTAATGCGATTGCAGTTTTACCGGTAGAAACAACATACAAGGGTATTATTAGAGAAACAATTGATAATTTGATACTTACCAAAAATCAAAATATTCAAATTCTAGCGGAAACTATTGTGCCGGTTAATGATTGCATTTTGTCTAAGACTACGGAGTTTTATTCAATAACAGGTTTGATTGCAAATCCGAATGCTCTTGCTAAAAGCAAGACTTTTATTAAGGATGAAATGCCAAGACAACTTAATATTGTTGTTGCGGAAAGTATGGATGAAGCCGCACGCGCTTTATCTAATTACAATTTAACATATTCAATTATTGGTACTCATAAGACTGCGGAATTGTATAATTTGAATATATTAAAAGAACATATAGAAGATGATAAAAATAACGAACGCAGATTTATCGTAATCGGTGATGCTTCTACTCAATCTACCGGTCTTGATAAAACAAGCATTGTATTATTCTTGAATGACAGGCAAGGTGCTTTATTAGACATCGTTCAAGTATTTGTAAAATACGATATTAATATTACACAAATAAATTCCAAAATGATGAACAACAATGCCGAAGAACAAGCAGTATTTATCGACTTTGACGGTCATAAGGATGACGAAATCATAAAAAATCTAATCAGCGAATTAGAACCGCTTGCGCAAAATGTAAGGGTTATTGGTTCTTACGCAAAGTTTTAAGCTGCTGGTGTATCAGCCGAATGGTTAGGGTTTGATTTTTTCATGTCTTGAAATTCATCAAGTCCAATTTTCCAACTGTCTTCATATTTAAAATCTCTGGAGGCAATTTCATCAGGCAAACCGGCATGGTGAATTTTTGGTAATAATTCTTTTTCGCTCATTTCAATTGGGGCGGAAATTTCATCATCAGAATCTTGGCAAATAAATACGCATTCTCCGTTACTGTTTGTTTTATGTCCGACTATTGTAATTTCGTGTCCGGCTAGTCTGCCGTCATTTTCCGGATCTGGCCAAGTATAGCCAATAATTATGTTATGTCCCATATTTAATGTATCTAATAATTCTTTTTTGATTGTACCGAAATCTTTTTCATAACCTTTTAGACGTCCATTCTCATCAACAATTTGATAAGTTACGGAAGTTGTGTTCTTATCTTCCACCACTGATTCAACGTAAGTTTTTTCAAAGTCGATTAAACCGCCGTCTTCCTGTGTCCAAGAATTTGGTGCACGTTTATCAATCAGAGAGTTATAAGTCTGTTGTGAACCTAATTGCATTAAAGTAGATTGCATAAGAATATCAATTATAGAACGCTCTTTGGCGTCGCGATGATTATTTTGAATTCTTGCACGAATAATAGCGTATTCATCAGGTTTGAGCAATACGGTCGCTGTGTTGTAATCTTTCATTTGATGAGGTGTTTTAAAGTTTGTTAATAGCCAAACTGCTTCTAATGATTTATCAGAAAGATTGTTCATTTTGATATCTTTTGTTACTTCGTTTTTAGGAGAAGTTAACCCTTCTACCATACGGAAGAATTCTGCAGTATGTTTAGTTGCTAAATCGAATTCAATGCTTGCTGCAGGACAAGTACCCGTGTGCATATTATCCAGTTCCCATTCAGTTTGAGCAATTTCTTTTGGATCTTCTGACATATTTGTAATTAAGCCGACAACTTGTCGTTTATACTGTTTTGGAATATCTTCACAAGTTTGAGTTATAGAATAAGGATTTGCTAAAATATCCAAACATTCTTCTAATATTGTTACTTTGTCGAGTCCGGGATCTCTTTCTTCTGTGATAATTTTATGCAAGTTATCAAGTACAGAACTTTTGTCATTAGAATTGTTTTTCAATAACTGACCGGATTTTAGTGCAAATTCTAATTTTCTTCTGTACTTTAAATCAAGTTCATTTGATAAATCTTCATACTTCTTTTTTTCATCTTTTGTGGTTAAAGATGTTCTTGTAGTTATGGCTGACGTGTATGCAGATGCCTTAAATGCAGGAGTTTGAGGCTCATTATTTGGAACAGAAATCTCTGCAGCAGGTTTTGAATTCATTGTTTTATGAATTCCTGCTGTTTGATATAAATTAATTTTTTGAAAATCCACACTAGCCATACATATATAAAAACAATTATTTAGTAAAATTTGCTTAATTATTAAGAAAGATTACAAGACTACTGTGGAAGTGGAAAGTTGAAAATTGAAAGTTGTATTAAAATTTTCATAGCGCTTTACGTTGAATTGTTTTTTAGTTATTTACTAAATAATCTTCCAAAGCGCACATTCCCTCCCTTTATAGGGGGAGGGCTAGGGAGGGGGCTATCCCTGCAAAAATCATTTTTATAACAATTTTCAATTTTCCACTTTCAACTCAAAACAAATTCACGCATTCACTTTCCAATTCAATACTTATTGGCTCAAATGTCTTCTCAAATTGCTCTTAACTCCACCGAGTGGTCCATTGTTAGGAGCTGCCAAATTTTGATAATATTTTTTTGCATAAACAATCGGGAATTTTGGCAGCCAAGTGAATTTCATGATTATATTAGCAGCATCTGCACCTTGCGAAAACATCAATTCATCAATTGTTTGTTCATAAGCTGGTGAGATGGAAGAAATTATTTTTAATAAATAATTTGTTGCGGTTACGCTATAATACCCTGTTGTAGCGGCAGGTTTTTGAATAAGTTCTGTAATTGTAAAATCAACGTCATCTCTATTTGCTACGATATCAAGCGGAAGAGTTAATTCTCCGTCTTTAGAACTCTCTATTTCAAATTGCTGACCGTTATATACAATAACCATTTTATTGCGCTTTGGCATGTAAATATCATCAAAAATGTTGTCTAAAATTGGTTGCCCATTAAAATCCGTAACACCGTATTTATAGTTTTTGCAAGTCAAAAACATTCCGCCAAAAAGTAAGTCAATAGAGGAATATTCAACCGGTAATATTACAAAACCTTTTTCGTCAAAGATTCCAAATTTATCACCTTTGGCAAACTTTGCGAATTTACCTAATATTCTATCAGCTTTTGAATATTTAGCATCAACTAGAACAGTGCCATTATCATCAATTATTCCGAATTTTGAACCGCTTTGCATAATCCAAGAGGATTCACCTAAGCGGATAAGTTTTTTGTACTTAGCGTCTACAATTGTTTCGCCTTGTTCATTTTTAAGCCCGAATTGTCCGTCTTCACTAAAAACGATTGGTCTTGCAAAACTGACATTTTGCAACATAAGCATAGTAATAACAAATAAAGCAAACTTCTTCATAATAAAAGATTAGCATAAAATATAAAAAATTATACCATTTCTCTTAATTTTTTTAGTTGGTCACGAATTTCTGCTGCACGTTCGAAATCAAGAATTTTAGCGGCTTTGTGCATATCTTTTTCCAGCTTGTTGATAAGTTTTGGCAAATCTTTTTTGTCGATACCCAAATCAACCATTTCTTCTGCTACAATATCTTCCAAATTTCTATAACTTGCAACAAGAGAAAGTAAATTGTTTTCAATTGGCTTTTTGATTGTTTGCGGAATAATGCCGTATTTTTTGTTATGAGCAAGTTGGATTTCTCTTCTTCTGTTTGTTTCATCAATTGCGCGCTGCATCGAATCCGTAATTTTGTCCGCGTACATAATAACTTCACCACAAGCGTTACGAGCTGCACGACCGATAGTCTGAATTAAGCTTGTGTCAGACCTTAAGAAACCTTCTTTATCGGCATCCATAATTGCTACAAGCGAAACTTCCGGAATATCTAAGCCTTCTCTTAAAAGGTTTACACCAATCAGAACATCAAATTCGCCTAGTCTTAAATCTCTCAAAATTTCAACACGCTCAATTGACTTAACTCCACTGTGTAAATATCTCACACGTATGCCTTCTTGCAAAAAGAAGTCGCACAAATCTTCTGCCATACGTTTGGTTAAAGTTGTAATTAATACGCGTTCATCTTTTTTGGCACGTTTTTCAATTTCTGTTTTCAAATCCGGAATTTGTGATTCAATCGGTTTAACGGTGATTTTAGGATCAACAAGTCCTGTTGGTCTGATGATTTGTTCAACAAGCTGTTGAGAAGTTTGTTTTTCAAATTCCGCAGGTGTTGCTGAAATGTAGATTTTTTGTCCGACTTTTGCAAAGAATTCTTCACTCTTTAAAGGTCTGTTATCTTTTGCGCAAGGAAGACGGAAACCAAAGTCTACAAGAGTTTTTTTTCTTGCTGCATCACCGTGATACATACCGTTCAATTGCGGAATGGTTACATGGGATTCGTCTATTACAGTAAGGAAATCGCCTTGAAAATAATCTAATAAAGTTGCCGGAGCCGAACCTACAGGTCTGCGTTCTATTATTCTTGAATAGTTTTCAATTCCGGAACAATAGCCCATTTCCTTAATCATTTCTATATCGTATTTAACTCTTTGTTGAAGTCGTTGTGATTCAAGAATTTTATTTTCACTTTCCAGTTCAACAACTCTGTTTTTGAGTTCTGTTTTAATCATAGAAATTGTTTCGTCTTCGTTTTCGTCATATGCAATATAATGCACAGCCGGATAAATCATAACGGATTCAGGAACTTCAATGATTTCACCGGTCAAATTGTCAATTTTAACAATTTTTTCAATCTCATCTCCGAAGAAATAAATTCTTGTGATAATTTTTTCGTAAGCCGGCATTATTTCTAAAATATCGCCTCTTGCTCTAAATGTTGAACGCTCCAGAACCAAATCATTTCTTGTGTATTGCGTCATTACGAGGTGTTTGATTAAATCTCCTCTATCAAGAGTGTCACCAACTTTAACTTGAATTGTACCTTTGAAGTAACTTTTCGGTAAACCCAAACCATAGATACAGCTTACAGAAGCAACAATGATTACATCGTTTCGTTCATATAAACTTCTGGTTGTGTTGTGTCTTAGTCGGTCAATTTCTTCATTTATGCTTGCAGATTTTTCTATATAAGTGTCTGTTCGCGGAATATAAGCTTCCGGTTGGTAATAATCGTAATAAGAAATAAAATATTCTACTGCATTATTTGGAAAAAGTTCTTTGAATTCATTATAAAGTTGCGCAGCCAAAGTCTTGTTGTGCGCAATAATTAATGTCGGTTTTTGAAATTGCTCAATAACATTTGCAATAGTAAATGTTTTACCGGAACCTGTAATCCCAAGTAAAGTTTGAGTGTCATCTCCGGCTCTTAGTCCTTCAACAAGCTGTTCAATTGCTTTTGGCTGGTCGCCTGACGGTTTATATTTCGATACCAGTTCAAATTTTCTTTCCATACCAACATTATATCACTCGTAGAAAATATTGTGTAAAATCGGTAATTTCTTGATAGATTGGGAGTTCTGTGATAGAATGACAATCTTAAAACTTAAAGTTTTTGTAAAATTTTGTAAAAACATAAAGAGGTGAACGCAAAAAATATTTTCACCCTCGTTAATATAAATAGCATACGTATGAAGGAGATTTTGCCGAATGATAAAGCCAATTGGGATGGCTAATGTAAATTTTAGAGCTGATAAACAAACCATTGATAAACAGACCGGAGAGTACGTCGATCCGATGATGAAATGGCCGCTTCGTGGTGCTGCTTTTACTAATGAAGTTGGAGAAGCATTACGTCCGATAATAGGAGGAGCTGCAAACTTAACTTGGGTTCCGGCATTGATGTATATCGGTGCTGATGTATATGATAAATATAAAAATGACCAAACCGAATACAGTCCAGATTCAAAAAGATGCTTGAAAGAAGCAATTTTTCAAGGTCTAGCGAGCGTGTGCCTTCCTGTTTTTGCAGTAAAATTCGGGCAAAATATATTTTCTCAATTTGGTAAACTTGATAAAGATGGTATATCTTTGAATTCAAAAGAGCACGTTTCTAAAGTTGCAGAACAATTTATTGCGAATGGTAAAATGCACGCATTTGATGGGCAAGATGAGGCTTGTGTTAAAGAATTTTTATCCCAAGTATCCAGCAGTAAAGACTATAGTGATAAAAAACAAAAGGTTAAAGTTTTCAGAAATGAAAATCAAGAAAAACTTGAAAAATATGCGGAAAAAACAATTAGAGATTTGATAGATTTGCGCAAAAATCTTCTTAATCCGACTGATGCAATGAAATCTAACGGTTGGTACTCTAAGTATACAAAAGGCTTAAAAGGCGGACAAACTCCTAGTGTTGCGGTGAAAAGCGTTTTAACTGATTTCCAAAAAGGCAAGATGATGAAAGGTAATTTTGTTAAAACAATTGGCGGCTTTATAGCGCTGGGTTCTGCAATCAAACCGATAGACCATTTTGTTGAAAATGTTTTGATTGGTAAATATGTAGGTCCGCAAATAGATAATTTTAAAACTAAAAATAAATAGTTCTTAAGGATTACTTCTTTAGCAGATTAAGAAAGTATACTCATAATGCTACAATATAAATGTAAGTCGAAGGCAACTAGTGAATTGTCGGATTTCGACGAAAAATGATTAGGCATTGTGTGTGTTCGGCTTACTTCTTAAGAAACCCAAAATCTTTTCTTCATAATAATTAGCCTTGCTCCTTTTGTCTCTCTTCCGAAAGGAGCTTAATTTTTGTTTTATACTCCTAAAAAATTCTCCAACTGTCGATATTAAAAAATATATAAAACGATATTCTTAAGCTATAAAGGAGATTGTTTTATGACAGAAAAGAAATTTTTAAGCTGTATCCTGACAGAGGGGATTTTACTTGCAATTGTTGGACTTGCCATGTTAATGCTTCCTAAAATAACATCTATAACGTTTGGAATGATGTTGTGTCTTTCTTTTGTTATATATGGCGGATACAAGGCGATAAATGCGATTATGACCAGAAATTATACAAGGCATTTTTTGCTAAATGTAGTGTTGGGGCTAATTTTGTTTGTTTTGGGAATCTTTTTGTTCTTAGCTCCTATGTTTAGTTTAACACTAATTACTGCGACGATTGGAGTTTATTTTTTGTTGGAAAGTGTTTCAACTTGTGCGTTCGGTATTCAAAATAGAAAAACGCTATATTTCTGGTGGGTTGAAATTCCTCTTGCAATATTACAATTCTTACTTGGCTTAATTATCATTCTAGGCTTGCCATCAACCGCATTATGGGTTGTAGGTGTTTTGATGGGTGTTAATTTTCTCGTTGCAGGCATGATTATGATTAGTATGTATGTTGCAACAAAATACACTTATAGCATTTAGATGCGAAGAGGCGAAGATGCTTAGAGAAGTGGAAAGTTGTTTTAAATATATTTTAGTAGCTATTTTTACTAGTATGGAGCAAGTTCCCTCTCCTAGCAGGAGAGCGGATTTTTGGCAGGGCATAAGCCCGTAAGGTGGAGGTCAGACGTTACTCTGCCGACACCCCGAATAATCCAAGACGGGGTTAGGGTGAGGTAGAAGTCTGTAGTAGTAACTTTATCATACATATAAAATAAGGAGAACATTATGTTAGAAGAAGACATTCAGAATATCAGAAACAATCCGGAAAATGCAGAATGCTATTTCGGTAAAAAATTGGCATTTACACTAGGACCTATAGAATTAAAAAATGTTTGTGAAAAAAAACACGTTAAACTTATTGATGTAAGAATGCGTGCCGATTATGAAATTGCGCATATTCCGGAAGCAGTATCAATTCCTTATGAAGAATTGGGTGACAAAATGAATGAGTTAAATAAGGATGAACTTCATATTGTATATGGCTACAATCATTATTGTCACCTTGGTGCGAAAGCAGGATATCTTCTTGCAAAAAACGGATTTGAAGTTATGGAATTATCCGGCGGTTTCAAAACTTGGGCAGAAGATTTTAGGTTTGCTACTACATAATAAAAAGGGTGGTTCTTTAGAACCACCCTTTTTAGCTAATCTATTTTGTTGAAACATCAACTTTAACAAATTCGCCTTTTTCTTTGTCATATTCATAATGAACGCCATCTTTGACAACAGAGAATGGATAAGTTCCGTTTGGATTGGCTTCGTAGCCTTCATTTTGAATTGTAATCATAGCTTCTGCTTTTACAGCATCTTCATTTGTTCTGTCGATTGCTCGTCCGTCTGTTGTAAAGTCGCAATCTTCGAAGCTGTCTTTGTCATTCGGGTCACAAGCAGGGAATTCATTAAATTTATTTTCCTGTGGATCCCAAGCGTACAAGAATGTACCCATTGGAGTTTCTTTTGTATATGCGCCTTTCTTGTCTGTTGTTTCTAAGCCGGCTTGTTCAGCTTGTGCTTCTGGAGTATCAGGAATGCCGCCTGTTAATGAGTTTTCACCTTCTGGAACGTCTTCTGTATCTCCGATTAAAGATGCTTCTAATTCGTCAAGTTTGCCATCTAATCCGGCAATAATTCCGTCTTCTTCAACATATTCCTTAAGTTGAACTTTCAAACCGTCAACATCTCCATCGAAAGCAGTTCCGTCTTCTTTTGTGTAAACATCGTTGCCTTCTTCGTCAGTGTTTTTGTATATAGTGTTGCCATCAGCGTCTGTATACATAGCACCTTTTTCTGCATCAACGGCAGGGTAACCCATTACGGCACTTAAGTCTTCATCTGTGCCTTCAAATGCTGTTCCATCTTCGTAAGCATAAGTTGCGTTGCCTTCTTCGTCAAGGGTTTGTAAAACAGTTTTATTGTCAGCATCTCTGAACATTAATTGACCGTCAGCATTGCTCATTTGTTGTAGAGTTGATTTGTCAACAGATGCCATTTCAACACCTTCTGATACTATACTTTTGATTGAAGTGTTCAATTTGAAAACTGCCATTTGTAATTTTTCAGTTTTTGTAAGTTCTTCGCCGTTTTCAATTTTTTCTTGTAATTCAGCATATTTTTCAGCGCTAATTTGGTAATCAGATTGACCATCCCATTCAAAGAATGCTTTTAATTTATCCAAAATTAAATCACGTCTTTTCATTGCTTGTTCGTACAATCTATCTCTGAAAGCATCTGCAACATCATTTTTTCCGGTTGTAGAATGGTCATCTTTGTTTATAGTGTTACCATTGAATGAACCATCAATAGAGTTGTCGGTGTTGTGTGAACCATTAACATTGTTTGAATCATTTGTTGAATTATTGGTGTTGTTAGAATCTGTATAGGTGTTATTTGTTGTGTAAGTGTTGTTGGAATTGTTGCCGTCACCATTTGTATTGCCGGTTCCGTTACCTGTATTGCCATCGCCTGTAATGTCCATGTTACCGCTATTTGCAAGTTGTTCTTGAAGAGCTGCTATTTGTTCTTTAAGATCTGCAATTTCTTGTGCTTGCTCATCATCTTTATCACCGGCTATATCATCACCATTTCCTTGACAAACAAGGGCTGCAATTTGTTCATTCAATTTAGCAATTTGATCTTTTAGGTCTTGAATTTCTTTATCTTTTTCTGTTTCTTCCGGTGTTTGAGTATCATCATTTACTGTATCGTCTTCACCTTTGAGCTTGTTGCAATTGTCTGCAGCTGTTTGGGCTTTTTCTGCGGCAGCTTGAGCGTCTTTAACATCTTGTAATGATTTTTCTGCTTCTTCTTGTGCTTTTTTAGCCATATCTACTGCAAATTGAGAATCTTGAATTTGAGCTTGTAATTCTTGGATTTTTGCATTTGCATCTTCTACTTCTTTTGCAGCAGCTTCAACATCTTCTTTTGCTTTCGCAGCCTTTTCTGCTGCATCATTAGCTTTTTGAATAGCATCTTCTTTTGTTTGTTCAGCTGTTTCTATGTCACCTCGCAGCTTTTCGATTTCTTCGTTAAGCTTGTCTAATTTTGCTTGTGCTTCGTCACGTTTAGCTGTAGCTTCATCTAACGCTTTTTGTTTTTCTTCTAATACAGCTTGTTTTTCTGCAAGAACAGCTTGTTTAGCTTCTAAGTCAGCTTGTTTTTCCGCAAGAACAGCTTGTTTAGCTTCCAAGTCTGCTTTTGCATCATTTAATTCTGTTTCTGCGGCTTCAAAATTAGTTTTACATTGGTCGTATTTTGCTTGTGCAGCGTCCAATTCAGCCTTCGCTTGTTCCATTTTTTGCTTTGCAGTTTCTACTGCAGCTTTTGCGGAACTCAATTCAGCTGGTGTTGCAGGAGGAGTTTTGCTTTGTAATGCAGAAAGTGCATCACATGCAGATTGATAAGCGGATGCTGCGGAATCATAAGCTGTTTGTTTTGCTGTCAAATCAGTCTGAGCACTATCTAAGGCAGCTTTTTTAGTGTCATAATCAGCTTGAGCCGTTTCTACTCTTGTATTAGCAGTATCAACATCAGCTTGTGCAGTATTAACTGCTTCATTAGCGGCATCAACATCAGCTTGTGCAGTGTCAACTTCGCCTTGTGCGGTAACAACTTCTCCGGATGCAGTTTCAACAGCTGAATTTGCGTCAGCAACTTCTGCCTCTGCAGTTGCTTTGTTAGCTTCTGCTTCTGTTAATGCAGTTTTTGCGGCTTCAGCATTTGCCTGTGCTTGCTGTGCCTCAGCTTCAGCGGTTAAAGCCTCTTGTGCACTCATTTGTGCAGTTGATTTTGCTTCAGAAACTTTAGCTGTTTTAGTAGATAAATCTTGTGTAGCATCTAACAACGCTGTTTCTGCTTCTGTTAAGTCTAATTCGCCATCAGTAGCGTCATCTTTTGCTGCTTTGATTTCATTGTTCCAGTAGTTAACTAAAAAATTGTAATTTCCGTAGTTGTTTCCATTAATCTGCATCCATTGTCTCCTTTCGTGTTGCAAGTTTTATAAAAAAATGTAATCTTCGTGTTAAAAACGGATATATTATATAACGGCATTTTTTTAGAAAACTTTAAGGTTTTTGAAAAAATGTTACAAAAAGTTACATTGTTAGTACGAAATTGAATAGAAATAAGAATTTTGCTTTTGACTTTTGGGGAAAAACAATTAATCATCTAAATGGATGTGTTCCAAACTCAAAAACTTTGACATAATACTTGTGTGAGAATATATTATGCCCTTTGTATATAGACTACAAAAAGTACTGGATTTTAGAATCCGAAAAAAAGAAGAACAGTTGCTGAATGTGCAAAAAGCACAGCAGCAGGTCTATATCGCAGAGGAAAATATTCGCAAAAATGAAGCGGAAATCCGACAAACAATCCAGAATAAAAGAACTGCAGATTTCAGAATGATGGAATACTATGACAACTATCTTCATCACCTCTGGGATAAGGCAGATGCCTTAGAGCAAGAACGAAAGCGAGTTCAGGAGATTTTGGATCAAGAAAAACAAAAACTGGTAAAGCTGGAACAAGCAGTAAAGGTTGTTGAAAAACACAAAGAGAAGCAAAAAGAGGCTTATCAAGAAGAACAAAAAGCTATAGAACTTAAACAGTTTTCTGAAATCGGTGTACAAAGGTTTTTTATTCGTTCAAGAGAAGAAGCCGAAGAGCAGGAAATGTTGGAACAACAATTAAACAATTTGGAGAATGAATAACATGAACATAGATACAAGTTCAAAAGTAAGTACAACAACAAGAACAACGTCATCATCAACACAGACCAGATATTCTTCATCTACGGGATTTGCTGATGAACTTTCCAGCATGTCTTCGCAAAAAAGTGAAGAAACAAAAGACTCTAAAAAAACTTCTGAAACCGATAAAAAAGCTGCTGACAAAGCTGAGGGAACAAAAGAAGAAGGAAAAGAAACTTCTTCTGATAATATGGACGAAGTGATTGACGGTCTGGAAGGTGCTGTTGCAGAAATTAATGATAAGCTCAATCAAACAGATGAAAAAAATGCGGATGAATTTCAGAATGGTGAAGAATTTGCCGATATAAACAACAATCCGAACTTCTCGTTGGGATTAGATTCTCAAGACCCGAATGCGGCTTTAGCATTCCAGATGAATTCCGGTATGAACTTTAACAATGAAAATCAACAAAAACAACAGAATGCCGAAAAGAAAGTTGCTGCATTAGCACAAGATTTGGCAGATGAAAGTGCAAGAGTTGCAGAGTTGAATGAAAATCAAGCTGGTGATGATGCTCAAAATGAAGTAAAAGTTAAAACGGTTACAAATTCTTCCGGCATCAAAAAAGTTGATACGAAATCAAATGTAACAATAGAAACTGTTGCAAGTTTTGATGATGTTGCAATGAGCAAGAACGATGTTGATTTCTTTGCAAAATTGGTGGAAAACGGACAAAACAGTATTAGCACAAAAAAAACTGCAGAAGCTTCTCAAGTGTCCAAAACATTGGCAGACATGCTTGTTAAATCAATGAATGACAATAAGCCTATTAGAATAAATTTTGACAATGATATTTCTGTCATTATAAAAGTAGGTAAGGATGGAAAAATCTCTGCAGATTTTCTTCCAAGTTCTCAAATAGCGGAAGCGTATCTGAAAGAAAACCTTCCACTTTTAAAACAAAGGTTCGAAGATAATAATATAGATTACGAAGAACTGAACCACAGACAACAAAGACAAAACGAAAAAGACGAAAACCAAAAGAAGGGACGCAAAGATGAATGATTTGTATACCACAGCGATTAACACCCAGAAAGCAACCGTCCAATGGATGGATGTTCTGGCTGATAACCTGACAAATGTTTACACCCCAGGGTTTAGAGAGAACAAGGTTACATTCAAGACTTTCCTTGGTGGTGCTGTTATAGATAACAACGTTAAGAATCTTGGTCAAGGTAAATCAACTCCGGGAACTTCAAATGAAAACTTGTTCTTTGAAGGCAGCGGTTATTTTATGCTTCGCAGTCCTGACGGAAATGTTCAGTATACAAGACTTGGTGAATTTACATTTGATTCGGAAGGCGTTTACCGTGCTAAAAATGGTGCAACGGTACAAGGTTATATCCTTAATGATAAAGGCGAAATCATGTCTGGTACTAAATCTCTTAGTGCGGATTTATATGAAGAAACGGCACTTAAGGGTGGCGCATTGAGTGTTCCTACAACCAATATTAAATTGTGGATAGATCCAAATAATGGTAAATTCCTTGGAAAATATGACGAGTACGAAATTAAAAACGATGGTACACTTTATGGAAAAGCAGATGGTGGAAATCGCTCCGTACCTTTGTATAAAATAGCAACTGCAAACTTCCATAATCCAAATGGCTTGTATGAAGTTAAAGATGGTTTGTTTGTAGAAACTCCAGAATCTGGTAAACCGGTAGTTGGAAGAGGTGAAATCCGTTCAGGCTTGTTAGAACAAGCAAATACAGACTTTAAAGCCAATATGTCAGATTATCAGCAGGCAAAAGTTCAAATGGAACTTGTTAATGCGCTGATTAAGTCTAACAAAGACCTGCTACAATCAGCAATGGAAATGGCAACTCAATAGTAGTTAGTCTTAGTTAAAGGTGCATTTTGTGCACCTTTAACTATATTTTGTAAACTTTTTTGAAAAAAATCACTGCTTCCTCATTTTATAGTATAATATAGAGAGTTATTATACAAAGATAAGGGGAACTTATGAAATTAACTGTACTTGGTCCGGGCTGTTGGGGATTGACTTTGGCTTGGTTGATGAATGACAATTTTGAAGAAATTGTTGTTTGGGGTAGAGAATGTGATTTGAACGATGAACTGGTAAATAATAAACATTGTTCAAAACCATTGGAAGTACAGTTGGATAAAAAAGTTGAAATTACTTCTGATTTAAAAAAAGCTATAGATGGCGCAGATATTATTCTGTCAGTAGTTGCAACCAGCGGTGTTAGAAGTGTTTGCGAACAATTAAAAGCAGCCGGTATAAAACCAGAACAACCGCTTGTAAATGCTTCTAAAGGTCTGGAATTAAATACTTTGATGAGAATGTCAGAAGTTATTAAAGACGTATTGCCTGAACAAAAAGTTGTAATTCTTTCCGGCCCGACTTTGGCAAAAGAAGTCTTGCAAGGTAAACCAACTGCTGCATCAGTTGCGTGTGAAGATATGGAAGTTGCTGAGTTTGTACAAAAGGCTTGTAATGTTCCAAACCGTTTCAGATTGTATACAAATTCTGATGTAATTGGTGTAGAACTTGGCGGCAGCCTTAAAAACGTTATCGCGATTGCATCCGGTTTTGCGCACACCATGGAATTGGGTGACAATTGTATGGGCACACTTCTTACAAGAGGTATGGCTGAAATCGTAAGACTTTCCGTAAAACTGGGCGCAAATCCATCAACTTTGTACGGTCTATCCGGCATGGGCGATTTGATTGCGACTTGTTCCAGCCCAATGTCCAGAAATTATACCGTTGGTGCAATGTTAGGTAAAGGCAAAAAAATCAATGATATCTTAAACGAATTGGGCTCTGTTGCAGAGGGGGTTAAGACTTCTAAAGCGGTTTGTGATTTGGCAGAAAAATTAGGTTTGGAAGTTCCTGTTTCAAGCGCTATTTATGAAGCTGTTTATACTGATATAACTCCACAACAAGTGCTTTTTAAATTGATGAACAGAAAACTTAAGAAGGAAGAATGTTATGATTAAATATGCAGTGAAGTATTTAAAAAATACATTTGTTCCTCTTAATTGTCCTGATAATGTTAATTTGGATGATGGAGCTCTCGTTTTAGCAAGAACTGAAAAGGGAGAAGAGGTGCTTAAGGCATTTCTTGTTAACCATGAAGTTGCAAAACATTTCGAAAATTCCAAAAAAACTCCTGCACCATTTGAATTTATACGAGTTTTAACTCAAGAAGATATGATGGTTTTAGATGAATTAAAAAAAGAAGAAGTTACATCTTTTTTTAAGTGCAAAGATTTGGTTAAAAAACATCATTTGAATATGAATTTAGTTCAATGCAGAATTACATTTGATAGAAGAAAAATATCTTTTTATTATACTGCACCTGAAAGAGTTGATTTCAGAGAACTTTTGAAGGACTTAACTCAAGTTTTTAAAAGAATGAGAATAGATTTAAGACATATTGGTGTGAGAGATGAATCATCAATCATGGATGGAACCGGAATCTGTGGCAAGCCGTTTTGCTGTTCAACATTTTTAAGAAAATTTGAATCTATTAATGTTAAATTGGCAAAGGATCAAGGTATGCCGATTGCACCATCCAAAATTTCTGGAACTTGCGGGAGATTGTTGTGCTGCCTGACTTATGAGTATTCAAATTATATCGAAGCAGCTAAGGGTATGCCTCCGGTTGGTTCTACTGTAATGACTCCTACAGGATTGGGAAAAGTTTGTTTTATACAATTTCTTAACAATTCTGTTGCAGTAAAATTTGAGGATGGTAAAATAAAAGAGTACAATAAATCTGATATAGAAATGGTCGATGCAGACGTTAATGTCGATATTGAAGTCCCAAGAATTAATAATTACTCCCAAGATGAAAAAGTTGATGCTAAACAGCTTAGACAACTAGAAGATGACAGGAACAGCTCGACCGGAAATGTGTAGAAAGTCGTGTGAATTATGAAAATCCAACCAATTAATCCAAATCAATCTCAACAACAAAATCCAAGTTTTCAAAAATTAGTAGTAAAGCAAGGCAGCTTTGCTCTTTTGAAGCAGTCAAAATATTTTCCTGATAAAAGCTATCCAAATTATAGCGAAAATTTGAGATTTTTCTATCAGAAACTAATGAAGCTTAGAAAAGCAGCAGAGAAAAATGAATTATATAACGTGGTTTTGAAGCCTGATAAAGCTTTATTCCCTAATTCTGGGAAAATTGTTGTAGAAAACGCATCAGGAGTTGAACAATTCGGATTTACTAAATCTTTTGACGAGTTGTTGAGGGTGCCTGAGATGGAGCCTAGAAAGACTTTAACAGAAAAGCAAGCCCCAAATTTCTTGGATAGATGGTTAAGAAACTGGAGAATCCAAAGACGGAATAATAAATTAGAGCACAAGCAAATTGATATGAGGGCTTTTCTTGATATAGTATATAAAAGAATTGCAGATGCTGTTAATAATGCGGAATATTTGTCAGAATTGAATGAAATTAAGAAAATTAAATAAAAGTTTAGTAAGAAGATTAATAAAAGGCATAAATTTATAAAGGAGGGCATTTTATGCTAGAAAGAATTGAAAAATTGCAAGTTATTTCGCTCGGAGTACTTATAGGTTTGGCGCTTGTTGTGTCAACAAAAATGGTATCTTCAACAATTTCTAACAATGTGATTTCAGTTACGGGCTCAGCATATGAGATTGTAAAATCAGATTCCGGAACTCTGTCATTTGATATTGTTGTAAAACGTGCTACAAAGCAGATGGCTTATAGTGATGTTCAAAATCAAATTAAGACCGTTGAAAAGTATTTACAGGATAAGAATATAAAAAACATAGAAAAGAAGACTGTTAACGGTTATTATTCATACAAACGTGACCCTAAAACCGGAGCTTACACAGATGTTGCAGAAGCTTATAATTTAACGCAGCCAATTACTATTAGCTCTGATAACGTAGAATTGATTAAAGAAATTTCAAATGATATTACCGGTTTGATTAATCAGGGTGTTGATATCAATGTATATTCTCCATCATATGCTTATTCCAAATTACCTGAACTAAAAGTTAGCTTGCTGGAAAAAGCTTCTAATGATGCAAAAGCAAGAGCAGCTTCAATGCTAAAAGCGACACACAATAGTGTAGGAAAAATTTCTTCAGTAAGAATGGGGGTATATCAAATAACACCGGTTGATTCAACAGATGTTTCTGATATGGGTGTAAATGATTCATCTTCTATTGATAAAAAAGTTACTGCAGTAGCAAATGTATCTTTTAAAATTAAATAATTTTAGTGATGTTAAAGTGGGCGGATTTTAAATCCGCCCACTTTTTTAATATAAACTTTTATATAAATCATATTGCAAACTTGTATAAAGAATGCTACAATTAAATTATCACAGATCAAGAGGTAATATTATGGATATTAGTTCAGTAGGTTACGGCAGTGCGTTGACTCCAGAAGTTCAAGCACAGTATGCTGCAAAATGTTTAAAAATGTCACAGCAATCACAATTGATTGCAGGTTCTTTGATTCAAGATACTGCGGAAATTTCGGCAGAAGCGTTGGCAAAATGCACTGAAGAGATGAATGCTAGTATAGAGAATTTATTATAACAGACTATTTGATACTTATGATAAAGATGACTGCACAAACAGTCATCTTTTTTTTTGTGAATATAAATTCTCCTTTTGGACTAGGCATTTACTCTAATTTAAAAGAGAGCGAAGGCAGTTATAATACTCATGAAAAGGAGGTATGAAATGAAAATATTGAAGTATACCGCATATATCCTAACGCTTGTTGGTGCTCTTAATTGGGGCTTAGTGGGAATATTCGGCTTTGATTTGGTTGCATTTGTATTCGGAGAAATGACATTGCTGGCAAGGTTTGTGTACGCTCTTGTTGGTGTTAGTGCTATTGTTGCCGGCATGTATATGTATCATTGTGATAGAACCGCATCTGACTCTTGCGAATACGGCAACTGCCACATATAGTAAAAATTTAAAAGACGGCATAAAGCCGTCTTTTTTAGTTCAATGATTTACCCAAGCCTCTATTTCCTCCAAGCGATGTAAATATTTGTAAAAATATACCTCACCTCTCTAAAGTTTTTTGAAAATGTGCCGTTAAATATGATGTACATGTATAGGTGGTAAATTAATGCGCAAATTGAAGGGCATAATTATTAATGGAGAATATCTTGGCAATAAAGTCGCATATAGCGGACTGTTTCGAGCTATTTATTGTATTTCGCCTGTAATTATTGCTGAATTCATTAAACTTGTTAGTGATTATGGTACCAGATACGCTCCACTTAGGATTACGGGTTTTGATTTGCCGGAAGATCACCGAATTGTTATAAGATTTGCGAATAAAAAATATAGGGGATATGCGGATTTAAGCTTCGCTGTGGAAAATTTTATGCTAAAGCTTATTGATTCGGATATTCAAGTCATTCCATTGCTTCCTGAGAAACATATTGTAGAGGATGTTGAAGCAGTTGAAGATTCTGAAATTCCTATAGAAGAAACTATCGAAGAATCAGAAGAAACGCAAATTGAAGAATCTGAATCGGAAGTAGAAGAAGTACAGCCGGAGATTATAGAAGAACCGGAAGAAATAAAAGAACCAATTGAAGATATTCAAGAAAACACAGAACAACCGGAACCGGAAACTGTTGCTGTGGTTATTCCTATGCCGGAAACTGCTGAGGAAGAAGAGCCGGTAGAAGAAGTTGCAGAAGAAAATATAGAAGAAACTTCAGAAGAGTCGACGACAATAGATAAACTTGTAGTTGAAGAACAAAGTGGTGAAGAAGTTTTAGATAATGAAGAAACTCTACAAGAAAATGCTTCGGAAGAATGTCCGGAAGAAACTTTGGAAGAAAATATAAATTCGAATTGTGAAAGTGTGCAAGATTCAGAAGATGATGCTGAGCAGGATTTTGAACAAGAGACGGCGGAACAAGCAGAAGAATTACAAAATTACGAAAAAAATATAGAAAATGATTCTGATGAAGAAGTCGAATTTGATACTCAAAATGAGCAAGGTGATTATCAAGAATGTTTGACAGAAGAACCACTTGATGAAATAGCAGAAACTGCGGATTCTAATCCTGGAGAAAATGTTGATAATGATGATGCATTTTCTACATTAGAAGAACCGGAACCTCAAAGTTATGATTATACGGGGAGCGAAGATGTAGTCGAAGCGGACGATAAGTATGATTCTTCCGATTCCGATTATTATGAAGAGGGTGATGATTCGGAAGAAGAGCCTCAATCTATGGCAGACGAAGATTTTGAAGCGTATACCGATAACACCTATGATACAAACAATACAGAAAATTATTCGGATGAGATGTATCAAGAGCCGGATGAAATTGAAAACTACAATGACTCAGAAAATAATATTGAAGCAGAAATACCCTCTGAAATTGAGTCTAGTGATGAAACGACCAATGATGATTTTGTAAATTTGGATGAAAATGAGCAAAATACTGAGGAAGATGATAATAGCTCAATAGAAGTTAAGGAAATTATTATTGCTAAGTCTAAGCATAATGAAGAAGATAAACCAATAAAAACAATAGACGCATCTCGTCTTGATCCGGATACTTTGGCAGAGATACAAGATATGTTGAAGGTTAAGAAAAAAGAAGCTCCGAAAACTCAAAGGGTAGCAAGAGGTGAAGCTCAAAGTTCTATAAAAATGGTTGCACCTTCTCAAAAGAAAGGACATAGACCATTTAAAATGTTCCAAAAAGGTAAAAGAACAAAGGTTACAGTGCTTGATGAAAATAGCTTTTTAGTAGGTGATACAATTTACAAATGGGGCGATGTATTTTATGTTGACGGATAAATTGAAAAAATAATACATTCGGTTGATGTTTTATAAAAATATGTAAAGTTTTTTAAATTTGTGTCGATAAAATAATTGACTTAAGAAAAAAAGTCATTAAACCATAGCTAAGAAAGGTTTAACAAAATGGCAGAAATTGTAAATTTTTTCACGAGAGCATTAACCGCAAATCCGTTGAGTCAAACTGGTGCGATAACTCAGGCAAGAAATAATTCTAATCCGTTTGCACAAAGCAGTGGTAATCCTTTTGTTTCCAGCAATCCGTTTATGAATTATGGACAAAATAAACCTGTTGCCGGTGGTTATTTTGCAGGATATTACAATAATCAGCCAAATATCGTCGGCAGACGATTATTTATAGAGGTATAGACTCAAAAATATACCCAATTTACCCCAAGAATATTGCCATGCAAATTTTGCATGGCATTTTGATTTTATAGATGATAAAATCTATATATAGGAGTAGTGGGAGTAGGTTATGCGTAAAAAAATTTTAGCTGGTGCAATTTTATCGGCATTATTAATATCAACAAATACGACATTGGCAACAGAGCCTAAGCCGGTTGTAGTATCTCAAATGCAAGAAGAAACTGTTGTTGTTCCAAAACGCATTGAAACCGAAATTTATAACAGTATTGTCCAAGTTTATGGTGAAAAAAATGCCAAAGAAATTTATGATAGGGTTATGCAAATAGCTAAAACTTCACTTGAAAAGCGACCGGAAGAGTTGAAGAAAGAAGATGCTTCACGTGCTGATGATTGGTACAAGGATGAAGTTATTTATATGTTTTATGTTGACCAGTTTGGTGTTGTGACTCCTGAAAAACCTAATACGTTTAAAGACACATCTGAAATGTTTAATTATTTAAAAGATTTAGGTGTGACTACATTGTATATGCTTCCGTTTGCGGATTCTCCTATGTCTGATGCAGGTTTTGATGTGAAAAATCCGCGAAATATTCGCGCTGATTTGGGTGGAAATACTCAGTTTGCGGAATTTGTTAAAAAAGCAAAAGAAAATGGTTTTAAGATAAAAGCAGACTTGGTTCTTAACCATGTTTCGGATGAACATGAGTGGTTTCAAGCATTCTTAAGGGGAGATGTTTCTAAAAAAGATTATTTTGTCGTAAAAGATGAAATGCCTGAATATACAAAATATGTGGATGAAAAAGCCGGTACTATAATTGAGTATAAAGAAAAAAATGGTAAAATCTCAAAACGTAGATTGATTTTTCCTGAAATAACGGATAACCATTATAGAAAAGTAGCCCTTAACGGACAAAATTTCTATTTCTACCACACATTCTATCCGTTCCAGTTGGATGTAAATTGGGAAAATCCGGAAGTCCTTTATTATTGGCTTGATACAATTAATTATTGGACAAATATCGGGATTGATATTTTTAGAATGGATGCGATTCCGTATTTGTCAAAAGAGGATGGAACAACTGCAGAAAATCTTCCTAAAACACACGCTATTGTTAAGCTGTTGAGTAATTATATTCAAATGACAGCGCCAAGGACGGTTATACAGGCAGAGGCATGCCAGTATCCGAATGATATTTTGCCATATTTCGGTAAAGAAAGAAAGTTTAAAACTACAATAGATAATCAGGAAAAAGTAATCAAGAGGACTGATGAATTCCAGATAGCTTATCATTTCCCTTACATGCCTGCAATTTGGGCATCTTTGGTTACTGGAGATAAACAGTATTTTGTAAATGCATATAAATTAACTCCGCAAATTCCTTCAACAGCAGCTTGGGGTGTATTTTTGAGAGTGCATGACGAATTAACGCTTGAAATGATTGACCCTCAAACCAGAGAAATTATTTACAATGCTTTGGCACCAAAGGGTGCGGAATTTAGGCAAGGACTTGGAGTAAGCGGAAGATTGGCGAACTTTTTGGATAACAATCCGGATAGAATAGAAATGGCTTTTTCTATATTAATGTCCATGCCGGGGATTCCAATTGTTTATTATGGCGATGAAGTTGGTGTAAGGAATAATTTTGAGAACGCAAAAAAAAGTGAGTCCGAAAGAATTGCAAGACAGAAAAAGGGCAAATTTAAACTTTTAAGCTACTTTGATAGTCGTGATATCCATCGTGGCGCTGTTCCTGCAAAGTTATTCTATGGTGCTTCTAAAGATTATTACGAGTTTAATAGCAAAGTTTATAAAAAAGTTAAGAATTTGATTGAACTTAGAAAAAGCTTACCTTGTATGTCACGTGGTGATTTTACTTTGGTAAAAACAACTTCTCCTGCAAATTTTGCTTATATAAGAAGCTATAAGGATGAAAAAGTTTTGGTTATTAATAATTTGTCTGGTGATAAATTGATTGCGGAAATTACTATACCAATGGAAGTCGTTTTGAAATCAGAAGGTAAAAAAATCGATAACTTCAAAAACCTTGTTAACGGTGATGATGTTAAGGTTAATGTATCACTAAAAAATAGAACAATGCACCTAAGAATCGCACCTTATGGAGTTGTTTGGTTGAAATTGTAGAAAATAAATAATCCTAAAGAACTATATCAAAAGTATACAAAAACGTATAAAATAATAATATAGATATTAAAGAAAGTGTGTGTGAGAAAATGATTCAACCTGTAAGTGCCTTGACCCCTAAGGCATCATTTAGGGGTTCTAAAAACAGTTCTGCAAATCCTGTTAATCGAAGAACAGAAAAGCGTTTAGCAATTCTTAATGCTGGTGGAATATCAGCAGTAGCCGGAGCGTTAACAACTGTAATTGCCCGAAGCTACACTGCGTCTTGGAAACACGCAAGTTTTTGGGGCGTAGGTGCTGGTCTTGTAACAATGATGTTTATTTGTCCAAGGTTGTTATACAAATCCGGCATTAATTCTTACAAAAAAGAAAGAGAACTTGATGTTTTCACAAAAGAGAATGAAGTTCAGAAAAAATTACTTTCGGATGTGAATGATGCAATTGATAATCATGATGAAAGTTTGCACGACAAAATTGACGATTATTCAAAAACAAAAACCGTAAAAGAAAAGAAATTGTTAGGCTAATTATTCATCCATTGGAGATTTTTTAGTAACTCCAAAGCCTTCTTTTAAGACTGTATAAATTCCGTATCCGGCAGTTCCCCAAGCACCAACTTTTGCGAGTGTACCTTTTGCTGCAAGTGCTATTGAAGCGCAAGCTGCGGGGATTATGTTGTCCCCAAGAGAATTCAATGCTCCGCTAACAAAACCGCTTACCGTACCAAATATAGATATCAAAGGGTTATTCATTCTAAAATCGGCAACTTTTTTTTGCATAGCTCCGGATACTGCACTTTCAGAAGATAAAGTTCTGGTATCAGCTATAACTTTTTCAAAATGATCGGCATTTACTTTTTGCATATTTCTTTTAGAGTTCTTGCTGCCAAGAGAATACGCATCATATAGTACCGCGCTCATGCCGGCTACACCAACAGTTTTACATACTATGTTTGCCATCATTCCCATTATTGTAGAGGTCCTTTATTCTGTTCATCTTCTTGCGGAGTTTCTTTGACCGCAGGGTTTGGAATATTTTTGACTTCTGTTCCGGCTGACATTTTTAATAATATGTCGGCTGCTTGAAGTACATCTTCTTTATCTGCATTCGGATTTTGTTGAATATTGTGTAGTAATTGGACTGTATAATCGTTGCCGCTTGCTAGTTGAGAAGCGAGTGCGCTCAATGCAGCAACCCTTATTAGTTTTGATGGGTCTTGTAGCATTTTGTTTAATAATGCATTCAATGCTGCATCATTGTAACGGTCTTTGTCTTCATCCAATCTCGTTAAAATTTCTTTAGATGCCATTAAACGAATTTCATCGTTAGGATTGTTCAAATAATTCTCTAATGATTTAATGTATTCATCTGTAAGAGCAACAACTCTTTTTTGCTTGCTGTTCTTTTTTTCTGCTTCTTTTGCTGCAGCTCTCGCATCCAAATCTTCAATTACAGCTTGGGATTTTGATAAATCTTGCGGTTCTTCAATATTCGGTTCATATTGTTTTGGAGGTTTTTTTTCAGAAGCTGTGCTTGCTGAATTTGTAGCGTTTTCTCCTGTGTTTTGAATAGCACCTTCTGTTGCGTTCTGTGGAGTTATTCCATCTTGGCTTGCAGAATCTTGAGAAGTTATATTATCACTGTGTTTTCCTATATTCTTATCTTGTCCTTGCGAAGCTTGATTTTGAATTTCATTCTGCTTTTGCAATTCTGCTAATATTTTTTCAGCATTTTCTTGCGTGTTTGGATTTGTATTTTGATAGTTATAATTGTTCAAATAATATTGTGGTGGATATGCGCCAATTTGTTGCGGAATTTGTCCTTGCTCTCTATTTGGATTAGTAACATAGCCTGTGTTATACGCAGCATTATAGCGAGGGGCAATCCCTTGAGGAGAGTCTAAATAACATTGTCCGTATTGATCTGGAATAGGATTTTGTTGTAAATTCGAAACATCATTTCGTGTGGGAATTGGGTACTGATTAATACCTTCTTGCCTGTTTTGATAAGGATTTGCAGCGGAACATCTGCCTCCATCAGCATACACAGCCGGATTTGCAATCTGAATTGTAACACCTGAATAATTTGGATTTATCATTGGATTTGTCATAACCTGATTACCTTTTATTACACACCTATATTAATATAAAGTCTATAATAAAAGAAAAATTGCGTAATTTCACATTTTTTGTTACGATATGTGAAGAGGTTGTGTAAATGGGAATTAAGGTTTTAGACTGTACTCTTAGAGATGGTGCATATGTTCTTGATTCAATGTTTGGAGAAGGAAGTATTGCCGGTATTATTTCTGATTTGACGTCAGCCGGTATTGATATTATTGAGTGCGGATGGTTGAAAGATTTTGAGAAAAAAGATGGCAGTGTTTTTTATAACCAACCTCAAGATTTAGTTTATCAGGGTAAAAATCTTGCTTTGATGTTTGATTATGGAAGATATGATGTTGATAAACTTAAGCCAAAAAGTAATGTTGATATAATAAGAATTGCTTTTTATAAAGAAGATTTGGATAGAATTTCTTTCGTTGCAGAGGAAGTTAAGAATAAAGGATATAAGGTCTTTTTACAGGCATCAAACACGATTGCTTATTCTCAAAAAGAAGTTGAAACATTGTGTAAGCGTGCAAATTTTTTGGGTGTGGATTCTGTTTATATAGTAGATTCTTTCGGCTCAATGTTTCCTGATGATTTGGATAAAATCATTGGGATTTATGATGAAATTGTGGATAAGAATATTGAAATCGGTTTTCATTCTCACAATAATATGCAGCTATCTTTGGCTCTTTCTATGCGATTTATAGAAAAATTATCAGCAAGAAATATAATTATAGATTCTTCCTTGTGTGGAATTGGTCGTGGAGCAGGAAATACACAAACAGAACTTCTTGTTGAGTATTTAAACCGCAGTGGTTTTAATTATAAATCAGAATTTGTTTGGGATGGTATAAAAAAATACATTGCACCTCTGTATAAAGATTATAAATGGGGCTATACTCCTCAAATGGGGCTTAAGGGTATAAAAGGCTTGCATCCGAATACGCAGAGTGAGTGGTAGAATTCTATGAAGTTAATTTTTAAATAATAATTATGGTGTAACCCTCCCCAGTGGAGAGGGAATGCGCCAAGCTTGTTTTTAAACTACCAAATCCCTCATATCGAAAACTACATCATATGAACGATGGCGCGCATGCCGGCATGCTGTAAAGTATTAAAGGGAGGAAGTAATTTAATAAAAACTTCTTTTCGAAAGACTATGGGTAGAGGATTTTGAATTCTCAAAAAATGATGTTAAAGAGGTAAGTAAGTTGAAGAAATTCAAGTTTCGATTGCAAGTCGTGCTTGACATGCGAGAAAAAGAGCTTGAAGACCGCCGTAGAGAGATGGCAAGAGTCGCAGAAGCTTTGAATCAACAGCAGGAAAAACTTCAAAATATCTTCAAACATCAAGAACAAAACAATCAGGCGCAAGAGGCTCTTGCAATGGCTGAAAATCTCGATATTTTTCAGTTAGAAGAATATAGGACATTTGGTATAAAACTGATTACGGATGCCAAGAATCAAGAAAGAATTATTGATAACACTAAAAGAATTCTTGAACATAAGCAGAAGGAAGTAAAAGAAGCGCACCAAAAGGTTGAAGTTCTGAAACGATTGAAAGAAAAACAGGAAAAAGAGTATTATCAAGAATTCCTTCATAACGAAATGAAAGAGATTGATGATATGACATCCGCAAGATTTAAGGTTAGCTAGAAAATGACACAAGCATTACTTGGAAATTTGAATAATATATTGAGTCAGCAAAATTTGGCAGAGAATCTGTCAGGTTTGAAAAGCTCTGTTCAAACAACAACCTCAAATAATCAGGGTACAAATTTTAAGCAGCTTTTTGACAAACAAAATGCAAAAGTACAAGATAGTCAATCTGGTACCAATCCCAACAATTTACAAGGAACATTAGGTTCTATGAAAGAAAATGTCACAAATAATATTTCAAATTTTGCTAAAAATGCAGGAGAAAAAATTACTCAAGCAGCTTCTGTAGATAATGTTTATCAAGATATACAAGACTTGATGGCAATGCTTAATCCTGAAAATTCGGATGACAATGCAGAAACAGCAGAAGCAACTGATTCGATATCTGAAGTAACGGATAATGCTGCAATTATTTCTACAATCCAAAATATGATTCAACCGCAGCAAGCTATTTTGCAAAATAATGATAACACCGATGAGGTTGAAGTTAATCTTGATGACGAATTGAGCGTTACCTTGAACGGTAAAGATTTAGATTCTTTTTTGAGCGATTTTGGTATTAATAATGCTGCAGAAGAAGAGGTTGCAATTGTAAAACCGGCGGTACAATCAGATGATGTTGATGGTAAATCTTTAGAAGAATTGGTTGATGAAGATACGCTTAAAGAATTGAATATCGAATCAATTGAAGTAGAAACATCTAATGATGACACTTCTTCTGATGATTTTATGCAAAATCAAACTCCAGAAGAACACGGTATTAAAGCAATGTTAAATACTCAATCTGATTTTGCGGAAATAAAAGCGGAAACACAAGCTTCTGCGCAAACGACACAAAAAACGAGCCAAGTTTCTCAGACAACATCTGATAAAATAATTGAACAGATTTCTAAGCAGATGGAAAATCTACAAAATGGTTCAAGAGTGAATTTGATAATGAATCCGGAAAGTCTGGGTAAAGTTTCTATTCAACTAATTAATACAGAAGAAGGTTTATCAGCACAATTTACGGTAGCAACACAGGACGCTAAAAACCTTATCATGAAGGGGCTTGATGGTTTGAAGGAAACACTTTTGGCTCACGGAGTGAATGTAGATAATGTGACGGTTAAATTAAATGAAACTCAAGATAGCGAATATAATTCAGATTGGACAGAACAAGAAGGCTCAAGGGGCGGAAATAAAGAACAAAATCAAAGCAGGCAGAATAAAGAACAAGAAGATTTTGAACAAATGATGTCCTTCGAAAAAGATAATATAGAAAATGGTAATGTATAAATGACAGACTGGAGAAAGTTATGAGCACTGTATCAAATGCAATAACAGCAATGCAAAATCAAACAGCATATAATCAATCAAATTCTGAACGAACTACAGGTATGAAAAATGATAGTAACATGTTTTTGAACTTAATGCTGGCGCAGCTAAAAAGCCAAGACCCGACAGAACCTACTGATAATACCGAATGGTTATCACAACTGGCTCAATATTCTTCATTGGAGCAAATGACTCAGATGAATTCGGGTTTAGAAAACTGTGCTAAATATATTTCTGCTCTTTATAATGACATGAGTTATAATTCAGAAATTACTCAAACGCTTTCAATGATTGGTAAAGATGTTACGCTTCAAATTCCTGATGAAAATGACAGTTCTAAGACAACAGAAGTGTCAGGAACGGTAACAGAAGCTAGTTTTAAAGATGGAACAGGTAAGATTAAGATTGATGGTAAATATTATTCAATCGCTTACGTAACATCAATTAGAGAGCCAAGTTAAATACGTAGAGGCTAAGAGGCGTAGGTTTATTTTAATCCCAGACAACAACAGGAGGACGACATAAATGTCACAAGCATTGCACACTGCAAGTACCGGTATAAATGCCGGACAATCACAAATCAACGTTATTGCAAATAACGTTGCGAATATTAATACAACAGCATACAAATCTGCCAATATGACATTTGAAACATTATATTCAAGAAATTTGTCATATGGTAGTGCTGCAACAAAAGATGGTGGCGGTACAAACCCTAAACAAATTGGTCTTGGTGTTAAAATCGGCGGTATAACAAGAGATTTTACACCAGGTGATTTTGTTAGTACAGGAAGAGACATGGACTTAATGATATCCGGAAATGGTTTCTTTGTTGTGCAAGATTCATCAGGTAAGTTGTTCTATACTCGTGACGGTGTGTTTAGTTGTGATTCCGAAGGTAATATTGTTAACCAATCAGGCATGAAAGTTGTAGCTGCTAAATCAGCTTATACAAATGCAAGCTCCGGTGAAACGGTTCAAATTCCTAAAAATTTGAGCGCAACCGTAAAGGGTGATCCGAATATTGGCAATAAAAAAACCAGTGAATTAAATAATGCTAATATAAAAGCCGGTAATATATCTGCAACTATAACCGGAACGGATGTACATGGTGCTCCGATTACCAAAAATGTAACGCTGAATATTGCAGAAGGCGATCCTACTGTTAATGAAATAATTGGTGCATTCAATCAACAAATTCAAGCAGCAGGTGTTACCGGTGGTGTTCAATTTACAGCTGCGGATGGTAAAATTTCATATACAGGTAATATTAAATTTAATGAAGAAGGTACAACCAGTAATTTCCTTGGTGAAACAGGTTTAAGCAGTACAAAAAAATCTTCTGATACAATTAATCAGGTTGTTTCTTTGCAAGAAATGGTGAACTATAATACTTCAATCACATTGAAATCTACAACAGTTGATGAAAATGGTATTATTGCTGCAACTTATAGTGATGGTTCAATCCTGACTCAATATCTTGATGGAACTTCTACTGTTCAGTGGAAATACACAACTCCGCAAGGTGTTACAATCCGTGGTGATGATGTTTCTGCAACCGGTGCAACTATAGAAAATTCAAATTTTGTAGTCGAATTGGCAACTATGGTTAATGAAGAAGGTCTTGTTTCTCTAAATAATAACCTTTGGGAATGGGGTGCTGATGTTGGTGATGTATTCTATGGCATGGCTGGTGAAGTTTCCTTTGGTTCAATAGAATCAGGCGGTTATGAAGGTTCTAATGTTGATATTGCAGCTGAACTTTCGAATATGATTATGGCACAACGTATGATTCAGATGAATTCCAGAGTGTTCTCAACGGCAAGTAGCGTAATGGAAACATTGGCATACTTAGGACAATAGGTGGTGAGTTGAATGGTTGAAAGGTGGATAAGTTGAAGAGATAGTTATAGATAATAAAAATGAATAGCAAATCTTACTAAAGTTATTTTTAAAACGAACTTCTCAACTTCTCAACTTCTAAACTAATCGACTCAAAAAGGCATGCCTTTTATGAAATATTTTTTATAAAAACGTGTCAAATTGTTAACAAAACATATTGTTCTTTACAAAACTTAATATATTAGACATGGTCGAAATCCATGTAAATCATGGGTTTCGGCATGTTTGATAAAACCAGAAAAGTTGTTACAAATACACTCTTGTACACGGCATGACTTCTGGTATATAATACAATAGAGGGTTGGGGAAATGTTAAGACCATCACAAAACGAGAATGACACCCTGAATAATCTGTCAGGATGTTTGCAAAAAGGTAATACTGAGTTTATACCTTCTGCAAAATGGGGTGAAGATGTTGATATAGACGTTTCTCAGGTGGAAAAGAACCTTCAAGAGATAAAACAAGATATAGCACATTCAAAAGTAAAAATAGTAGCAGTAACAAAATATTTTGGGCTAAAATCAATCATCGCAGGCTATCAGGCTGGGATAAGAAATTTTGGGGAATCAAGAGCCATTGAGGCGATTGAAAAAATAGAGCGGTTGCCGGATGAAATCAGAAAGAATTCAACTTTTCATTTTATTGGGCATTTGCAAACAAATAAGGTTGAGAAAGTTGTTAAAAGTTTTGATGTTATTGAATCTGTAGATTCTTTAAAAGTTGCAAAAGCAATTTCCAAGTCAGCCTGTTCGTTAAATAAGAGAGAGAAAGTTTTATTGCAAGTCAATAATGCAGGGGAAGAGCAAAAAAGCGGTTTTAGCAAAGATACTTTGAAAACTGAATTGGGAGAAATTTTATCTCTAAACGGAATAGAGGTTCTAGGTCTGATGAATATGGCACCGCTAGGTGTGGATGATAAGACAATAGAAGGACTGTTCAAAGATATAAGAGAGTTTAGAGATGAGTTAGAAAGAGAGTTCAACGTTACGCTTCCGGAACTGTCAATGGGAATGAGTAACGATTACAAAATTGCACTCCGTGAGGGAGCAACAATCATCAGAATAGGCAGAAAGTTATTTAAGTAAGTTATAAATTGGAGGAGAAATGGCATTATCAGAAGGATTAAAAGGATTTGTAAACTTTTTTACTAAAAGTTTTAATGAAGGAAATGAAGACGACGCATTCATGGATTTAGTAGAACGTGATGGCGATTACGATACTGATGGTACTCTTGCTTTAGATACTATGTATGGTACAAGAGTGAATAACAAACCAGAACGTTCATTTGAAAGAGAATCAAAAGTTGTTTCTCATCCAAATTCATACAAATCTGGCGAAGTTACAGTTATTGAACCTCGCTCATTCTCTGAATCAGCTCAGATTGTTAAAAAGTTAATCGACAAAAAGACTGTTATCTTACATCTTGATTTGTTAGATAAAGAACAATCTCAAAGAACTATTGACTTTGTTTGTGGTGCTGCTCATGCTCTTAATGGTACAGCTCAAAAAATTAGCGATATGGTATTCATTTTCACTCCAAGCAATGTTTCATTGTCTGTTGAAAATGGTGCTTTGCAAAGCAAATTTTCAGAAGCTTTGTGGAACAAACCACTTTAGGAAGATGCTTAGACTTCCGAACGTGAAGTATGAAAAGTTTTAAATAATATATTGATTTGTGATAGTTGGATTTTCAGGATGCTTTTTTAGCATCCTTTTTCTTGTGCTACGCACGTAGATATTTGGTCGGCTGCTTGGTAATGACTACTAGCTTTTATAGCTACTACTGGCTCCGCCTCGAGGTGGGACTACAAATATGGCGCATTCCCTCTCCTAGCAGGAGAGGGTTAGGGTGAGGTAGAAGCTACGCATGTGTTGCTTGGTAGAAGTTATAATATTATTTAACAACGACCAACTCCGCCTCATTTCTGGGACTCCAAGCATGGCGCATTCCCTCTCCTAGCAGGAGAGGGTTAGGGTGAGGTAGAAGAAAATGTATATAGGCATTGGGTTTGCTTTAATATGTTGAAAGTTGTTTTAAAACAGCCTGTCGCTCTACCTACCAGTTTGCCGTCATTGCGAGAAAATTTTTGATTTTCGTGGTAATCCACACTTTAACTTTCAGTTATAATTTTACGTTATTCTACCAACTCGATGACTGGATTGCTTCGTTTTACATTACACTTACTAGCTTGTAGGTTACACTATACATTTGAAAGTGAAGTGAGAAACGCTCGCAAAGACGTGGTATAAAGCTGCTGTAAGAATGTCTTTGCGAGAAAGTTTTCATTACACCTATAATCTTGTAAGCAAATCTGTATAGTAAAAACTAGTAATGACACACTATTATTGTTTTTAACTCCAGGCTGCTCTTATCCGGCGACATTAACTCCGCCATCTAAAAATTGGTTAAGCATAATAAATCGCTTTGATGTGACTTTGTCTTTAATAATTCTTGCAGAGGTATTAGTCAGTACAACTTGTGTCTGAACGCATTCCAATTTATGTTCCATTAAAATCTGTTCATATTTTTCACCGGTTTGAGTATATTTTTTGGTTTTCAAAAACATATTGAAGTTTTGTTGGCGCTTTTTAATTTGTTCATGAGCAAAACCTATTATAGAATCGAAATTTGGTTCAACCCAAGATGATTGAACAATATCAAGTATGTAATTCTTGTTGTCTGATGTCTTTATAGAAAGATAAGCAGATATATTTTTTGTTTTTTTGTCTTCCATTACAAATTTATATTCTGTAAAATATGATAAACCTTTTAAAATTACATCTTTAAAATCTTTCGTATCACTACTCAATAGTGGTCTGAAATGTGGCAGCAAGGATTCGTTAAATAGTGCGGATACTGTCTGTGCATCAGAATTTCTAAACGCTCGAAATTCTTTCTTGTTATATTCATACTCTATTGTATTTGGTATTTTCCATAATTTTTCAAAAGAAATTTTGCTGAATCCGCATTTTGCAACAAACACACGTAATAATTCAGGCAAATTGTCGTCAATTCTAACAATAAATGAGATTGCGCCTTTAGCCTTATATTTTGAAACTGCAAATTGTATAAGTTCGTATGCGTCATTATAGCAATTATCTTCAAAAAACAAACACTGGATTTCCAATCTTTTTATCGGATTTTTTGACGGTGCAACTGTGATAAGTCCTTTGATATCTTTTTTATCTTTTAAAACGTAAGATTCCGGTAAAAATTTAAATCTGAGCGGCAATAAGTGATGCAGAGGTAATAGCGGATTGAACATAATATGGTTTATGTAAGCATCCCTATTGTTCAGAAATGAAATCATCTCTTGCATTCTTTTTTTATCAAAATAATAAAGCTTTCTTATCTTGCTCATGACTAAATTATAGCATATAAAAATTTGCGTATTAATATTCTCTCACTCTTATGGATGAGTGCAAACAGTATTAAAATTTGTTAGAATATAATAAGAGAAAACAGGAGGTTATATGTCAATAGATGATGCTTTGGTTATGATATTGGCGGGTGGTGAAGGAAAACGCTTATTTCCGCTTACGCAAGATAGAGCTAAGCCGGCAGTTCCGTTTGGTGGTAGATACAGAATTATTGATTTCGTGTTGAATAATTTCATAAACTCCGGTTTTTTCAAAATAAAGGTTTTGACTCAGTATAAATCAGACTCTTTAAATAAACATATTTCTAAGGGGTGGGTTTTATCACCATTTTTGAATCAGTATGTAGATTTGGTTCCTGCACAAATGAGAACCGGCGGTGCTTGGTATCAGGGTACTGCGGATGCAGTTTACCAGAATGAATTCCATATACATGATGAAGAGCCTGATTATGTTTGTGTATTTGGCGGCGACCACGTTTATAAGATGGATGTTTCTCAAATGTTGGATTTCCATAAGGAAAACAATGCAGACTTAACTATTTCTGCTATTCCTATTCCAATAGAAGAAGCTCACGAATTTGGCATAATAGAAGTTGATGATAATTGGAGATTGACAGGCTTTGTGGAAAAACCGCAAACTCCTCCAAAAGCGATGCCTAATAATCCAAAGATGTGCTTGGCATCAATGGGCAATTATATTTTTAACAAAGAAATTTTGCTTAACGCTTTGGATGAAGATGCTAAGATTGAAAATTCAAATCACGATTTTGGTAAAAACGTTATTCCAATGCTTTTGGGGCAAGGTAAAAGAGTCTTTATATACAATTTTAACGAAAATAATTTTGCCGGAATGACTCCTAAAGAAAAGGGTTATTGGCGTGATGTCGGAAGTATTGATGCATATTGGCAGGCTAATATGGACTTATTGGATTATGAACCGGAACTCAATTTGTATTCAAAAGAGTGGCCGATAAGAACTTTCAACTATAATTATCCGCCTGCAAAATTCATTTGGCAGCAAGGTGATAGAGTTGGTATGGCAACAAATTCTATGGTATCAGAAGGTTGTATTGTATCAGGTGGTATGCTTTCACGATGTGTACTTTCACCAAAAGTCAAAATTAACAGCTATTCTCAAGTTTTTGACAGTATATTGATGGAAAATGTTAATGTAGGCAGATATTCTGAAATCAGAAAAGCTATTATAGACAAGAATGTTGATATTCCGCCTTACACTAAAATTGGTGTGGATAGAGAGGCTGATATTGCTAGAGGTTTCTATGTTTCAGAGGGTGGTGTGACTGTTGTGCCAAAGAATGCAAGATTGGCTTAATATTTTGTAATAATTGATAAGAATAAAGCAATTATTTTAACTAAAAATTCTTTATATATATACGGGAATAAATTAAGTATTTATATGGGAAAATTATGGTTAAACTAAATTCTGTCTTGCCGACTTTGAAAAGCGGTGTTGAAAAATTGCCAAGCATGAAGTTGCCGAGTGCACAATCTTTGTCTAAAGCTAAAAAAGCTATAGGTGCCGGAACTATAACTACGGCTCTATTTTGTGTTCCGGATTTTTTGTCAGTTCCTGGAGCTTTTAGCATGAAATATGATTCAGATGGCGAAAAGGTGGAGGGTGCGAATTGGAAATCCGGTTTTAAACAGTTGGGTAAATCAGCAATAAAGTGTGCTTCATATCTAGCAATTCCAACGGTTATTCTGGGTATGGCAGCCGGTGCAGGTCCGATTTTGGCAGGTTTAGCGGTCGCAGGATCTTTAGGGTCTACTTTTGCACTTGGTCCTATATTAGAAAAACTTCTGCCGGAAGAACAAACATTGGTGGCAGAAGCTTGTCAGAAAAAAGGTATTAGTTTGGATGGGGTGGTTTAGGATGTGGAATTTGTTCATTTTCAACCCATACTAAAGTAATAGTAATTGGAGCTGCTTCAAAGGGATTTGAAACAGCTTTGTCGTATTTATTTATTTTTTTATTTAAGAGCTTGAAAAAACTTTTTATTCTCATACATATATGATTGCATTCAAGTCAAATATATAAATTACCGTAAATGTTAAATGCGACGGGGCAAAAGTTCTAACCGGAAAGTAGTGAATCATTAGAAAAGTGCAGCTATATTTTTATTTCTAATTCCGGATTTTTGCGGAACCAAGTGAGCTGGCGCTTGGCATAATTTCTGGAATGCTGTTTAAGTTTGTCCAAAGCTTCGTCTAAGGTTGCTTCGCCGTCTAAATAGGTTAATATTTCTTGATATCCGATTGTGCAAACAAAATTCTTGATTCTTCCGTGTTTTTTAAGCAAGTATTTTGTTTCGTCAATAAGACCTTGTTCTACCATAATGTCAACGCGTTTATTTATTCTGTCATAGAGCCATTCTCTGGATTCCATTTGTGGAATTTTCCACTCTACATTAAATTCCGGTTCTTTTTCAATATCTATTTCAGAAATCGGTTTATTTAAGAGTTTAATTACTTCTAAAGCTCTTACAATTCTGCGTTTGTTTGAATCGTAAAGTCGTTCATATGTGATTTTGTCCAGTTGTTTTAATTCTTCAAGCAAATCTTCTTTATCTCTTTTATCAAGTTCTGCACGCAATTCGTAATTTGCTTCTACTCTTGGCAGGTTGTAATTCTCTAAAAGAATCCTTAAATATAAGCCAGTGCCGCCGACAATGATAGGAGTTTTGCCTTTTGATAAGATTTTGTAAATAGCATTTTTAGCGTCATCATAATAGTTTCCAACAGAATAATCAAATTCCGGTTCTACAATATCAATAAGGTAGTGTGGAATCCCTTCACGCTCTTCTAGTGTTGGTTTGGCGGATGCTATATCAAACCCTTTGTAAACAAGTCTGGAGTCCGCAGAAACAATCTCGCCGTTAATTCTTTTAGCGAGTTCAATTGACATAGCGGTCTTACCACTTGCCGTCGGTCCAACAATTGCAATAACTTTAGGTTTCATAGTTATATTTTAGCGTAAAAATATCAGATTTAGTAATGTTTTGTCAGGTATATCTAGTATCATTTATCACATTTTGTGTTATAATGTGCCTATGTTTAAGAGAATATTAGCAACAATTTTATTGTCAATGTCAATGTCTGTTTTTGCAGCGGAAATACCAATAGATGCAAAAATGGATTATAACCAAGGTATTGATTTTTATAAGCTTGGTATGTACGAACGTGCGATAGAATCTTTCCGTTCTGCGGTTAGAACTTATCCGGATTACACAGACGCTTATTACAATTTGGCGACCGTTTTAGAATACTTGAAACAATATGCGGAAGCTTTGTCTGTATATAAGCAGGTATATTTGAGAAATCCAAACGATTATGAAGTTATTTATAAACTGGCATTGATGAGTTCTAAGTTGGAAGACTACACCAAGGCTGCCGAATACTTAAAACTTATTCCGCAATCAAGCAGTTATTACCAACGCGGTCAGGAGTTAGCAGAATCAATTAAAATCTCAACAACTCTTCCTACTCCGCAGACTAATACTCCATCTAAGATTGCGACTCAATCCGGAATTTATGAAAATATTTTAAGTCCGACTGGAATCACAACGGATAAATCAGGTAATATTTATGTTGCAACATTTTCTGATAATACAATTATAAAAATTACTCCGGATGGTAAACGTCAAGTATTCTTAAAGAGTGCTTTGATTAGCGGTCCAATCAGCCTTGCAGCAGACAGTGTCGGAAATATTTATGTATCAAACTATAGCGCAAATAACGTAGTGAAAATTACTCCAATGGGAGTTGCGTCAGTTCTTGTGTCTAAGCTTGACAAACCTTATGGTTTACACGTAGAAGGCAATATGTTATTCATAACTTGTCAAGGTTCTAATTCGATTTTAAGACAAAAAATTGAAAACTAGTTTTTTTTCTTATGTTGTGTGAAATATAAAAACTTTTTTGTTATATAATAATCAAGTAAAATAGGGAGAATTTAATGCAGGAAGTTATAGAAAAGAAGTCGATAAAAAATATTGACTTTAACTGCGATTTAGCGCAGGCGTACGGTGTGTATAAAAATATTCAAGAATACGAATTGCTTGATTATGTAAGTTCAGTTAACGTTTCATGTGGATTTCACGCAGGTGATCCGGTAACAATAAAAGAAGCTATGCTTAAAGCAAAAGAGAAAAATGTTGCCATTGGTGCGCATATTGGTTTTAACGATATTCAAGGGTTTGGTTATAGACCTGTAGAATTAAAAGAAGACGAGTTGGAAGCTCTTGTTGTTTATCAAGTTGGTGCGATTATGTCTTTCGCAAAAGCTTATGGTTTAAGTATAGAGCACGTAAGACCACACGGTGCTATGTATAAAATGGCTGGTGAAGATTTTACATTCTCTTGTGCAATTGCTAATGCCATAAAAAAATGTTCAGAATGGCTTGTATATTATGCTCCAGCCGGTGATATTACTTCAAAAGTAGCAGATTATACAAATCTTCAAGTGGCTCAGGAAATTTCTTTAGAAAAAACGTATAATGCCGATTTGAGTATTGATTATTCAGTTCCTGACAACACAAATAATTATGATTTGATAAAAAGATTTCAACATCTTCTTCATACTTCTCAAATCCGTAATAACTTGGGCGGTATGAGTTTTGTAGAAGTTGATACAATTCATTTTTCTAACAAATATAAAAATTCTTTGGAATTAATTCAGCAGGCAAGAAATTATATAACTCCTGCTCCGGTTAATTATATTAATGCAAAAGCTTCAGGATGGGTGGATTAATTATGGCATTCAATTTTAAAGATAATGTAAAAGTAACAAAAGATGTTGGCTGGTTACTTCCAGGGTTGGAAGTAAAAAGATGGTTTTTCTTAATCTTTTTAGGCTCAATTATGATAGTATTGGGATTTATGGTTTTGGCTAACGTAAGACCTATTTATATGTCATTAGAACTTATTAGAAAAGCTGCTTTGATTTTGCCTTCCAATTTCTTAGCTGCCGTATTTATATTTATCGGGGCTGTAATATTCTTCAAGGGATGGCAAAAAACTACATTATCTATAATGGATATGGATAATTCTAAAGGAAATACTTCAATCTTAGAAAAATTATACAGAAGAAGAAAACTTAACAAAGGTGCAAAAATCGTTGCAATTGGCGGTGGTACAGGTCTTTCAATGCTTCTTAGAGGTATAAAAAAATACACAAATAATATTACTGCAATCGTTACAGTTGGTGACGATGGCGGAAGCTCCGGTCGTTTAAGAGAAGAAATGGGAATTCTTCCACCAGGAGATATTAGAAACTGTATCGCAGCACTTGCTGATGATGAAGATATGATTACAGAACTTTTCCAATATAGATTTAAAAATGGTGAAGGCTTGGAAGGTCATAGTTTTGGCAACTTGTTCTTAACTGCACTTTGTTCAATTACAGGGGATATGTTTAGAGCGGTTAAAGAATCTTCTAACGTATTAAATATACGTGGTGTGGTTCTTCCTGCTACATTGGATGACATGAAATTAGCTGCTACATTTGAAGATGGAAGTGTTGTACATGGTGAATCCAATATTCCGGAAGCTCATGGAAAAATTAAACGTTTGTTTACAGAGCCTGAACACTGTAAGGCATTACCGGAAGCAATAGCAGCAATCCATGATGCGGATTTAATTATCTTGGGTCCCGGAAGTTTGTACACAAGCGTAATTCCAAACCTTCTTGTAGATGGTATTGTAGATGCGATTGAAAAATCTCATGCAAAGAAGATTTATGTATGTAATATAATGACTCAACCAGGAGAAACTGATAATTATTCAGTTGCAAGTCACGTGAATGCGCTGATTACTCACGCAAACGGTAAGAGAATTATTGATGCTGTACTTGTTAATGATAGTTTACCTGATAATATTTCTGAAGGTTACGCGAAGAGTGGTTCTATTCCTGTAAGATTGGATATGGAAAATATTGCACCAATCGGAATAGAAGTTGTTTCTCAAAAATTGCTCCAAGAAAATAAACAAGGACTTGTAAGACACAGTTCTCATCGTGTTGCAAGAGCGGTTTATTATTGGTATAGAAGAGCGGCTAAAAGGTAGGTAGATGCATAGAGGCGAAGACGCTTAGAAGTTTAATATAGCTAAGCGTCTTCGCTTTTTATATCTACCCCTCACCCGAATTTCTAAGTTTCGAACTGACGTTCTTAACTTGAAATTCTACCCTCTCTCACAAGGGACGAAGGTAGTCTAAAATAATCTACAGAGTTGTCTACGTACGTAGTACCTCCCACAAGGGGCGAGGGGGAAAGTGTTAATAAGGTGTAAAGATGAAGACGGTTAATACATTTCAAAAACTAAAAGATAATAACGAAAAAATTGCTATGCTTACGGCTTATGATTATTCAACCGCACAGGTGCTGGAACAAGCTGATATTGACGCAATTTTGGTTGGCGACTCGCTTGCTATGGTCGCATTGGGGTACAAAGATACTTATAATATTTCGATAGAAGAGATGTTAATTTTTGTCCGTGCGGTGGCAAGAGGAGCGCAAAAGTCTTTTATCATTGGTGATATGCCGTTTATGAGCTATAACCTTTCTGTGGAACAAGGTTTAGAAAATGCCTCAAAAATGATTAAAGCAGGCGCGTCTGGTGTAAAACTGGAAGGGTGCAATGAACACATTTTGCATTTGATTAAACGTTGTGTAGAATCCGGAATTCCGGTTCTCGGTCATTTAGGCTTTACACCGCAATTGATGAACACAATTGGGGGGCATAAGATTCAAGGTAAAACGAAAGACAAAGTGGAAGACATTTTGCAAAGCGCTAAAAAATTAGAAGAGGCTGGATGTTTTGCGGTTGTTCTAGAACTTATGCCGGAAGAGAGTGCAAAATACATTACTGAAAATATTAATATCCCAACAATTGGTATTGGCGCAGGAAAATATTGTTCTGGTCAAATTGTTGTTACGGACGATATATTGGGTAAGTTTACAGACTTTGCTCCAAAATTTGTTAAAAAGTATGCCGATTTACATGATGTAGTTTTAAATGCTGCAGAGGAATATATAGGTGAGGTTAAAAACGAACTGTTCCCTTCTGAGAAGGAATCATTTTTTGCTTAATGGGATATGTTGCAAATTGGATTTTCTAATTCGATAAAAATTTATTGCACCACAACCTTATAGTGGTATAATCAGTACTGTAAGGTGAATTGTCATCAATACATTTTGATAAAAGAGGGATAAGATGTTAGTACATACGATTAAGGAATTGAGAGAAAAAAGAGCGGAGTGGAAAGGTTTGAAAGTTGGGCTTGTTCCAACGATGGGAGCTTTGCATGAAGGGCATTTGAGCTTGATAAAAAAAGCAAAAGAAACTTGTGATAAAGTTGTTGTTTCTGTTTTTGTGAATCCAATCCAATTTGGACCATCAGAAGATTTTGACAAGTATCCGAGAACTTTAGATAAAGATATGGAACTTTGTAATTCTGTTGGTGTAGATGCCGTTTTTGCTCCAACGCCAGCTGAGATGTATGGAGGGGGACGTAAGCTTTCTAATGACACATTGACTTATGTATGTCCTCCGTTTTTCTATGTAAATAAACTTTGTGGAAAAACCAGAACCGGTCATTTTGATGGTGTTTGTACTGTTGTACTAAAATTATTTAATATTGTGCAGCCGGATTGTGCATTCTTTGGACAAAAAGATGCTCAACAGGTTATTATAATCAAAAAAATGGTTAATGATTTGAATGTACCGATTGAAATTGTTCAATGTCCGATTGTTAGGGAAGAATCCGGACTTGCGTTAAGTTCAAGAAATAAGTATTTGTCAGAGCAAGGCAAAAAGGATGCTCTTGTTTTGAGTTCAATTCTAAATAACATAAAAAAATGTTACAAAAAAGGTATTACAGATGTTTCAGCGTTGAAAGAAACTGCATATTCTTTCTTGACAGATAAACACGATATGGAATATTTAGAAATATTGGATAAAAACACTCTTGAAGAACAAGAAAAAGCAAATGATGATTCTATAGCTTTAATTGCTTGTCGAGTAGAAGGTGTTAGATTGATTGATAATATCTATTTAGGTTAATAAGGAGATTTTGATAAATGCATGAATTTGTACTGAAGATTTTTGGCGCATTACAAAGTTTTTGGCATTTTATGAAAATAGTTTGTGTATTTTGTATAATAATGCTTTTATTATTTTGGATTCAAAATCTTACTCATGCACATTGGGAGTGGCTTGGATTTATTACGCCTTTCTTAAATTGGCTTCTTGATGTCGCTAATAATATTTATTCAATTTCATTCAATATTTGGGGTGCAGTATTTGAACTCAAATACTTAAGTGCTGTTATTATACTTTTTGCTTTATATTTGGTTATGAATCTTCTTATAATGCTAACTTGTGTATTAGAAGGCGGATACAAGAGCACTCGTTTTATTTGTAAAAAAACAGAAGAATTAGTAATTAATAAAGATTTGAAAGAAAAAATTACCAAAGAAGAAAAAAAAATCCGTGAATACGCAATAACTGTTCACACTCAAATTAAACCAAAATTTAATCATAAAGAAATTAATATTAATCTTGATGAACAAAATAAGTTGATGGTGGAATTTTTAGAAGAAAAGTTATCTAAAAAACCGGAAATGTATGAAGGTGGTTATCGCTATACGTTTGAAAATTTTGATAAGATTGATGCTGTCTTGGAAGTATTTTTCAAAGTTTTGCATTCAACGGCTCCAATTGATTATGCAATATGCGTACAGGTTTTATCAGGCAAAGAACAGATTAATGAACTTAATAAGTTAATCAGTTTAAAGCATTTTGGTAAAATTACAATGGCAGCTGATACTTCATATCGATACAGATATAATCAATTCCATAGATATCAAACTTCGCAGATTGGAATTTTCCAAAATGGTGATAAAACATTGGAAGTTCATGAATTTAAAGAATTTTCATAGTAAAATAATAAAATCGATAGACATTCATAAAGTGTTAAAGGTGTAGAGGGGTAAAAGGAGAATATTATGAGATATGATGCAGGTGAAGTTATAACGGCGATGGTAACTCCATTCAATTCCAAAAGAGAAGTTGATTATGAAAAAGTCGAACAGCTTGCATATCAGCTCGTAAATACAGGTTCTGATGCTGTTCTGGTAACAGGTACAACCGGAGAATCTCCAACTTTAACACACGAAGAAGAGATTGAGATTTTAGGCAGCGCAAAACGCGGAGTTGGCAGTAATGGTAAAGTAATTATGGGAACCGGTTCAAATTCTACCGAAACAGCTGTTAGGATGGCAAAACTTGCTGAAAAAGAAGGTGTTGATGCTATTTTAACAGTTGTTCCATATTATAATAAACCATCTCAAGCCGGTATGATTGAACACTTTTCTGCAGTAGCAGAAGCTGTTGAACTTCCGGTTATTTTGTACAATATTCCATCTAGAACTGGTGTGAATATGAGTGTTGATACGGTTAAAACATTGGCTAGAAAATATGAAAATATTGTTGCTTTGAAACAAAGTTTTGGCGATATGGACGTTATTACTGATTTGAAGATGAATTGTCCAAAAGACTTTGCAATTTATTCAGGCGATGACAGCTTAACATTGCCAATGCTTTCTGTTGGTGCTCATGGTGTAATTTCTGTAGCATCTCACCTTTTCGGAACAGAAATTAAGTCTATGATTAGAAACTTTAAAACCGGTGATGCTATGACAGCTCGAAATATGCACCAAAAACTTTATCCGATATTCAAGAAATTGTTTATGGCGCCAAATCCTGTTCCTGTAAAAGCAGCTCTTGCTTACAAAGGTTTGATTGAAGAATATGTAAGAAGACCGCTTGTAGAACTTACAAAAGCAGAAAAAGCAGACTTAATCTTTACGCTTGATTCTATTTAGTCGGTTGGGTAAGATTAAATTTTTCAGATTTGAGATAATATAAAAAATAATATTTTAATAAGGAGTACATATAAAAATGAAAAACAAGCTAATTTTGTTTTGGATGATTGTGGCAATCGTTATTGCAAGTATTGCCGTAATTATTACAAAACCGACAAAACTTGGGCTCGATTTGGTAGGGGGTTCCAGACTTGTATTAGAAGCTCAAACAAGTGATACGATTGCGCAAATCACACCAGATATGATGTCTAGTTTGCAATTTGCGATTGAAAATAGAGTTAACAAACTTGGTGTATCAGAAACAGTTGTTCAAAGAGCAGGTGACAAACGTTTGATAGTAGAAATTCCTGACGTTTCAGATTTGAATCAAGCAAAAGCTTATATCGGTGAAACAGCTGAATTAGACTTTAGAAAACCGGTTATTAAAGATGGTGAAACTGAATGGGAAGCAACAGGACTTACCGGTAAAGATTTATCAAAGGCTAATTTAAGCACAAATTCTCAAAACGGTCAGTGGGTAGTTGATTTGGAATTCAATGTTGCAGGTACTAAGAAGTTTGCTGATTTAACTAAAAAACTTGTTGGTCAACCAATGGCAATTTTCTTTAACGGAGAACTTCAATCTGCTCCTGTAATAAGAGAAGCTATTACTGGCGGAAGAGCTCAAATTTCTGGTGGCGACAGCGGTTTTGTTTATGATGAAGCAAAGAAAATGGTAGACCTTCTTAATGCAGGTGCTCTTCCTGTTCCGGCTAAAATTATTGAAGAAAATACTGTTGGTCCTACTCTCGGTGCTGATAGTATTGCGAAATCAAAAATTGCCGGTGCAATCGGTCTTGGTTTTGTAATGTTATTTATGGCCGCTTACTATAGAGCTCCTGGGCTTATTGCTGACGTGGCACTTATTATATACGGAATTATGTTGTTTGCTTTATTTAAGGCTATTCCTATTACCTTAACTCTAGCAGGTATTGCTGGTTTTATCTTGAGTATCGGTATGGCGGTAGACGCGAACATTTTGATTTTTGAAAGAACAAAAGAAGAGTTGAAAGCCGGCAGAACTCTATTTACAGCCATTAATTCCGGTTTCGATAGAGCATTTACAAGTATTTTTGACTCTAATATGACAACAATCATTACTTGCGCAATTCTTTATTGCTGCGGAACAAGTATTGTAAGAGGTTTTGCTCTAACTCTTGCAGTTGGTGTAATTGTTTCAATGTTTAGTGCGATTACAATTACTAAAAACTTTATGCACTTGATATTTGGCACAGGAAAACTTACCCACCCTGCATTGTTTGGTTTACACGCAAGTGATATCAATGAAGGTTATCAAGCTGTTGAAACAAAAAGAGAAAAAGCAAAATTTGGTATATTAGACTAGATGGGTAAATTGAGAGTAAGGACAAAATTACTTTCTTTATAAACCTTGAAACTTAATAAAAAGGAAACATAGATTATGAAATTAAATATCGTAAAATATAGATTTTTATGTTTGGCTCTATCCGCTGTATTGTTACTTCCGGGGATAGCTGCTATGATTTATTCTACAATTACTTATCCAACTCACACTCCGCTTAAAGTTGGTATTGATTACACTGGCGGAACAACTTTGCAATATGGTGTAAAGGAAGATATTTCTAACGAAAAGCTTGCAGATGTTAGAAAAAATCTTGAAGACGGTGGTATTGAAAGCCCATATTTGCAAATTATTAACGTGAATTCACAACAAAGTACTGATTTGAAATCAATACTTTCAATCAGAACAAAGTTTATTGAAGAAGGTTCTGCTGACCAAGATAATATTACATCAATTATGAATAAAGAATTCAAATCTCCGGAGTTGGTTCAAGTATCTTCTGTTGGTCCTACTCTTGGTATGGAATTGTTTAAGAATTCTTTGATTGCTTTATCCTTAGCGCTATTGGGTATTGTTGCATATTTGACAATGAGATTTCAATTTGATTATGCGCTTGCGGCAATTTTGGGACTTGTTCACGATACATTATTTGTTTGTGGTGTATTTTCACTTTTAGGTCTTTTCTACGATGTACAAATTGATGCATTGTTTGTAACAGCATTGTTAACTGTAATCGGTTTCTCTGTTCACGATACTATTGTTGTATTTGATAGAGTTCGTGAAAATTTGAAATATTATTCTAAGAAAATGACTTTTGGCGAAATTATGAACGCAAGTATCAACCAAACTCTTGCAAGAAGTATTAATACCTCTCTTACAACATTGATTACGTTGTTAGCTTTATACTTCTTGGGTGGTGTAACGACTAGAGATTTTGTTCTTGCAATGATTTTGGGTATTGCAATCGGAACCTATTCAAGTATATTCTTCTGCTCAACTCTTGTTGATATTTGGGAAGATAAAAAGGTTACGGAAAAGGTTGCAGCATAGTTAAAGGAAATAAGAAGGAGGGTTTAGTAGCCTTCCTTTTTTGTATTCCTACTAGCAAAAAAAAATTTTACGCGTTTTATAACATTAGGAATCTTATATGAGAATAATACCAACTTTTCTAAATCCATCTATATTACAAATCAACAATCAAAAATCAAGGGTTGTTGTTAGTACAAATGTGCCTAATAATGTGTCTTCGCCTTTAGCACCTTTGGCTTATGATACAGTTTCTTTTGGTAGAACTGCAGAGCATGCAGAACTTTTGCGTAAACTTATGCAATATGAAATACCGGATATGTATTCAGGGAAAACGGTTATTGATCCAAAATATTTGGAATATTTGTATTCAAAACACGCATTTTCAAAAAATATTAGAAATGTTGTTAAGATTCTTAAGCCTATGGAAGACGGTTTGCATACTGTAGAAAGGCAGTTCTTTTCTATTGTAAAAGGATTTACTAAGATTAATCCTAATTATAAATTAGAAGATGTCGTTCATAAAATAGCTCCTGAATACAATCGGCAACTTATAGAAATTCAACAGCCGATTTTCGAGGAATTAACTGAAATGTCACATTTAATGCCAAAGCAACAAAAAGAAGATTTTGACGCTTTGATGGATGTTATTCATAAAAAAGTTAATTATGAACCAATTATGCAGCCATTTAGTGCAAAAGAATTTCAATACAAATTGCAGAGAATTGCGGATGATAATGCTAGTCGCAAAAATCCGGTAGAAATAGCTATTTTGAAAAAAATGATTCAGCTTGCTAAAAAAATGCCGGAAAAAACTCAAAGTGAGGCTGATGCCGCAAATATCAAATCAAGAGCTAAAAGGAATAGAAAAATTAAACAACAGCGAACTATTATTCGCAGAAGAGCTGATATTCTAACTCAAATTGAAATGCTTAGAACCGGAACGCTTTTAAAGTCTGATAAAGATTTGACAAATTTATTTGCCCAGACTCGTTCTAAGATTTACAACTTACCATTGGTGGTGCCTTTTAACAGAAAATCATTTATTTATGAATTACAGAAAATTACTAATACTTTGGAAGATAAAAAATTTGCACATTGTATGGTGAAAGTAGCTCGCAAACTTCCGACTTCTCATGAAAATCTTGCAGCGTTTGTAATGAAATGCCAAGATTATTCTTCTGATAAAATTGGATATTGCATGGTTAACGGCTCTGCCGGAAGCATAGAACATTTGCTTCCATATTCTAAAAAAGGACAAGATTGCATAGAAAATTATGGTATTACAACTGCGTATTTTAATTCTGAACGTGGTGAACGCTCAATGGCGCAGCAGTTAATTTTACATCCGGAAGCTTATGAAAATTGTCAAAAACAAGTTGATAAGTTGATAGAACTGCATAATAATGGCGTGTTTAAAAAGATTGGTTTATCTAAGTATTACATTCAGAATTTTGCCAGAATGATGTACAAATTATCACCTGATGATAATAAATTGGTGTTGAATCTTGATAAATTAAAATAGTATGGCAGAAGTTTAAAAAATATGTTATTATAATAATATGAAGTCAATAAAAGAAGTTTCAGTAGAATCAAAAATTTTAAAAAGATTACAAAACCGCCCTGAATGTTTGAAGCTTGTTAATTATCTGATTGAGGATGAAGAGCTGCAAGAGATGCAGGATTACGCCAATAATGTTTCAATCAAACGTCTTGGCTACAATGACCATGGACCTGTTCATATGAGGCAGGTTACGGCAAATTCAATTAAGATGCTTAACATTCTGCACGAGTGTGGAATTCAAACATCTTTAGAAAAAGAAGAAATCGGTACATTTGAAGACAGTATGTGTGCCGTAGTTCTTGCCGGTTTTATGCACGATTTGGGTATGATGATTGGGCGCCAAGGGCACGAAGAGATGTCTGTAATTTTGGCTAAGCCGATTGTTGAAAGAGCTTTGATGGAAGTTTTTCCCCATGATTTGCATAGAAGGGTTGTGATTCGCTCTGTTGTAATAGAAGCGATTATCGGACATATGGCATCAAGGAAAATCCATTCAACAGAGGCTGGTATAATTCTGATTGCTGATGGCTGTGATATGACTAAAGGCAGAGCTAGAATTCCGCTTTCTATTAATACAATGCCAAAAGTCGGTGATATTCACAAATATTCTGCTAATGCAATCAACAGAATTAGAATTCAACATGGTGAAAGAAAGCCTATTAAAATTTCAGTAGAAATGTCTGCTGACGTTGGTTTTTTCCAAGTTGAAGAAGTTTTGATTACAAAAATTGACTCTAGTCCGGCTAAACAGTTTGTCGAATTATATGCCGGTGTTGAAGGTCAGGAACCGAAGTGTTATTTATAGGACGTCTTAAAGACTTAAAGACGTTATAACGACTTAACGCCTTTTTTGTTGTATAATTTCCATGTACACAAAAAGAGGATTAAATTATGTATTACGAGGGGCTAATTAACAAGTACAGAAAATACTTACCGGTTACGGATTCAACTCCGGTTGTTACGTTGAATGAAGGTAATACACCTTTGATTAAAGCTGAAAATTTGGCTAAGAAGATTGGTTTAGAGGCTAATATTTATCTTAAGTTTGAAGGATGTAATCCGACCGGTAGTTTTAAAGACCGTGGTATGACAATGGCTGTTACGAAGGCAAAAGAGGCTGGTGCCGGTGCTATAATTTGTGCTTCTACCGGTAATACATCTGCTTCTGCGGCTGCTTATGGCGCAAGAGCAGGCATAAAAACATTTGTACTTATTCCGGATGGCTATATTGCTCTAGGCAAATTATCACAAGCAATGATGTATGGCGCAGAAATTATTGCAATTCAAGGTAACTTTGACCAAGCACTTGATTGTGTTAGAGAAATCTCTGCAACTCATCCGATTACGTTGGTAAACTCTGTTAACCCATATAGAATTGAAGGACAAAAAACCGGCGCATTCGAAATTTGTGATGCGTTAGGAAAAGCCCCGGAATATCATTTTATACCTGTCGGAAATGCTGGTAACATTACTGCTTACTGGAAAGGTTATAAGGAATATTTTGCAGAAGGTACTATCAAAAATCTTCCTAAGATGATGGGCTTCGAGGCAGAAGGTTCTGCTGCAATCGTTAGAGGGGAAAGAATTCTTAAGCCTGAAACATTGGCGACTGCTATTAGAATTGGTAATCCTGCAAGTTGGAAACAAGCCGAAGCTGCTCGAGATGAAAGTAATGGTAAAATCGGATGTGTTTCTGACGAAAAGATTGTTGAAGCTTATAAAATGCTTGCGTCTACAGAAGGTGTTCTTTGTGAACCAGCAAGTGCTGCTTCTGTTGCAGGACTTATTCAAGCTAATTCTCAAGGTCTTGTGGAAGCCGGAACCGATATCGTTTGTATCTTGACTGGTAATGGCTTGAAAGACCCGGATAATGCGATTAAATATTCTAACGCTGACGTTAAGAAAACTTCATCAGAAATTAATGACGTATTGAGAGCAATGGGTATATAGTATGTTAAGAGAAGAATTTATCAACGCAAAAAGGATTGTAATCAAACTTGGGACGAATGTTTTGAGAAACGAAGACGGCGAAGTTGCGATTTCTCGTATATATTCATTTATCGAAGATATGTCCAAACTTGTAAAAGATGGCAAAGAAGTTATTTTGGTAACTTCCGGCGCTGTTGGTTTGGGTAAAAAGAAATTGAACCTTGACTCTACTGCAGAAGATGGCGTAAAGCAAGCTTGCGCAGCAGTTGGACAAAGCCGTTTGATGTCTTTTTACGAAAACGGGTTTGGTATTTATGATGTTCCGATTGCGCAAATCCTTTTGACAGAAGATGATTTCTCGCTTAGATACAGATATTTGAGCCTTAGAACAACGCTTAATAAAATTCTCGAATTTGGTGTTGTTCCGATTATTAACCAGAATGATACAGTTTCTACAATTGAGATGAACCCAATGATGTCCGGCATGAAAGTTTGTTTTTCTGATAATGATAAACTTTCTGCACTTGTTGCGAGCGAATTGGACGCTGATTTGCTGATACTTTTGTCTGATATCAACGGGCTTTATACCGCTAATCCTAAGACCAATCCGGAAGCTGAATTGATTAAGGAAGTTGACGGAGTGACCGACGAGATTATGGCACTCGGAACGGATGCATCAGAAGGCGGTCGTGGGGGTATGAGAACTAAACTTGAAGCGGCTAAGCTTGTAACAAGATTTGGTGGTAAGGTTCTTATTGCAAATGGTAAGATTCCTTATGTTATTAATAAGATTTTTAATAAAGAAGACATCGGGACGATGTTCTTGCCAACAAGCGAAAATCTTCCTGATAAAAAACGCTGGATTGGGTATGCGACAAATATTATCGGCGGCTTGGTTGTTAATAGTGGCGCTAAAAAAGCGATTTTGGAACAGTGCTCAAGCCTTTTGCCAATCGGTATTGTGAATGTTGTGAATGATTTTAATCAGGGCGAAGTTGTGTCAATATTGGACGAAAACAATGTAGAGTTTGCGCGTGGAATGGTTAATTATAATTCGCAAGAATGCAGAAGAATCGTAGGTTCACATTCTAATAATATTGAAAAAATTCTTGGGTATAAGAATTATGACGCGGTTATAACAAGAGATAATATTACCGGTTTGGTGTAATTTTTGATTTATGTTAAACAATTAACCATCGCACCTCTACGTAGAAGCGTAAAGTACGCTAACTGCTGGCAAAACCAGAGTGCCGTCATTGCGAGAAAATCTGTGATTTTCGTGGCAATCCATTGTTTAATACCATTTTTCCTTGCGTGGGAGCCCCACTTTCTAGATTAGCCCCCACCCTGTCTTGGATTATTCGGGCGAGCATAACATTCCAATAACAATAAATCCTAACGGATTTTATTTCCCTACGGGCAAGCCCCCACCCTAGCCCTCCCCCGTGGAGAGGGAATGACCGCCACTTGTTTTAATGGCGTTGAATAAAAAGTTTAAATAATATAAATTTAAAAACTAGTAGTAAAGAAATAAATATGGAGCATTCCCTCCCTTTATAGGGGGAGGGCTAGGGTGGGGGCTAGTTGTTATTGGAATGTTATGCTCGCCCGAATAATCCAAGACAGGGTGGGGGCTAGTTTGTAAAGTCTGCGGGGAGTTGCTTACAAGGAAATATAACCTAAAAATAACTTTTCGAATTCCTCACATGTTTACAAAGTTGAGTATATATGTTATTATATATTTATGCACTACTATATACATTTTGTGCTGCGCTGGAGAGTATAATATGCAAACTAACGGTAAAAGAAGAAGACATTGGGCTGGAGGTTTCACATTATCAGAAATCCTGATTACCCTAGCTATATTGGGCTTTATAGCTGCTCTAAGTGTTCCGATGTTGGGACAACAAAAATTGAAGAAGCCGAATGTTTCAGCATTGGGACATGGTATTTTTGAATGCTATTATGACGATGATGGTGCTTTGTACCAACATTATGCTGACGAAAAAGGCACTGATAAAACAGAAGCTGCTGCAGATGGAGCGTGCCATTTTACAGCTCCGGTGGCTAACTATTATGCAATTACTACTATTGGTGCAGGTGGTGATGGCGGATATATGCATGAGATTCCTGATTATAATAAATATAAAAGAAGTACTGCCCCAACTTCTGTATCAACAGGTCCATCCTTTCATACAGAGTTGCATAGCTTGCCATCAGGCTATGAATGGGTTTTGGGTAGGCAAATCAACGGACAAAACTACTGGGACGCAGCTGCTCCATATAATAAAGTTAAGTACACATTGCAAGCAAAAGTCGGAAAGAGTGGTCGTTCTGATAGATACCTAGCAGTATATCCTATGTATCAAAATGGTTATAATATATGTCAAAACTGCTTAACAACTGGTTCTACTAATTGTCCGCAAGATTGTTTTAATGAACAGCCTTGTAGTGGTGGTAATTCTGGGATTGCTTATAAAGCTAACGTCAATAACGTTATACTTAGTAGTGATGATACTGTGAGTTATAATCTTAATGGTTTCAAAAACCGTGTTCCTGCTGTAACACTGAAAATTGGTGACAAAGAAGCTTTTGTGTATCACGCTCCTGATGGAAAAGATGCATATACTACTACAATAGATGGCAATTATACGACGTGTATACAAGGTGAAGATGGTGTAACTCCATATCCATACTGTGGACAAACTGGTTTTGGCGGTATCGAGTGTTTTTATTATACACAGAATCCTGGTGCAACTGGAACGACTGGATATCCTACATACTTATCTAAGCCGGGAGAAGATGCTATAGATGGAGTTGTGTCAATACGTCCAAGTTCAATAAATATCAGTTATGAATACTTAGTAGTAAATCCAAAATATGGTACATCCGGTCAACCAGGGAATGTTATCATGAGAATTTATGAAAAATTACCAAAGAGTGCACTGGTTGCAGTTCCTGCAAGAGATATAAACGAAGATTCAGTTGTTTATATACAAAATGCTAATGGTCAAAGAAGCACGCTTTCAAAAGCGGCTGCCGGCGCAAATGGTACAAAAGTAAATGATTCTAAGTACTATGAAATTAATGCCCCTGCAGATTTGCCATTCCCACCAGAACTCAAGGAAATTGTTGCACCAAAAACTCCTGATATTTTTTCTGCAATTGGCCATAGTTTGAAGAGCCAAATCGCAGACCTTGATGTAACTCCAGGAACATCAGGTTATGGCGGATATCCTTTTATCAACTCTATTTCAGCAAGTTTGAATAAGAGAATCGGTAAAAGAACTTTTAATGGTAACAATTCAACCATCTATGCTACACAAGAAAAGTGTTGGGATGGAAGTGACCCTGTATTAGGGCCTAGTGGTAAATATTATTGTGATGCAACAAGAGGCGGAAAAGGAGCTGTGAAAATAGAATGGTAAAAAAAGGTTTTTCTTTAGCAGAAGCACTTGTCGTAATGGCAATTATATCTATATTTTTTGCGGCAGCAGGTAAAATAATGACGCAGAAACCGAAGCCAATCAAACAACAAAATCCGCACGGGTATTTTGAATGTTATTTGGATGGCGGAACGCTTAAACAATCCTCTGCGATAGAAGAAGCTGCAACGGATCCGATTGATGCAGAAGGTGGAGTTTGCACATTTGAACCACCAAAAGGTGTAGCATTTTTTAATGTGAATACGTATGGTCGTGCTTTCTATTCTGATTTTGAACCTAATGTAAATAATACAATCAATATTAAAATTAATACTGCTTCAACGACGGATGATTTTATAACAATATACAAAGATTCAAAAACATTTGTTATTAAAGCTGCAGACGCACGTTCAACTAATTTCCGTAACGAACAAGAAAGCGCAAAGGTATACTTTGAGGCAATTCATCCGAAATCACAAATTTATAATAACGGTAATGTAAGAACCGGTATAATGTTTAGCTGGTAATAATGGCGAGGATAACAATGAAACACAACAATCTAAGAGCTGGATTTACTTTAGTAGAATTAATGGTATTCTTTCTGTTTATCTCAATCTTGATAGCAGCATCTACTCCATTGATTACCAAAAGAATAAAAAGCGTTCCGTCAAGAACATACCATGGCAAATTCTTGTGCTATAGAGATAACATGGGTCAATTGCATGGTGATTATTATAATGCAGCAGGAAAAAAAGTAAAAGAAGCACCTGTTGTAAGTGCGGATTCAATAATCTTTGAACCTCCAAAGAGAGCTGCTGTTTTTAAAGTAGAAATGGTTGGCGCCGGTGCCGGCGGATATAATTATACGGATTCTATAGACGATAGAACCCCAAGGTACTCTTATTTTAACCAAAATGGTGATGGTGGTTATAGCGGTGAAACTGTATATAAATTGAGTGATAATGATATAAAAAATAGCTTACAAGGACTAACGAACACAATTTCCGCTTATACAGGAAAAGGTGGAGATTCAGGTAAGATATATTATGCACATAGTATTCCTTCACAAACAATTACAAGGCGTTCTACAAAATGGGTGTGGAAAAACAACAAAATGCATTATTTATATTATGATGTTCCAAACTTCGACCCAAGTACTATGAGTCAGGAGTGGACTATTGAAGGTGATGGAAAGATAAATACTAAAGATGTAATTGCTCCAAAGGAAACCTCTTTTAAATCTTGGGCAACGACTCAATTTCCTAAAGAAGCTGACTCAAATGCAACAAAACAAAGTGATGGCTCATATAGACGATATTTAGAGTATACAGCAACTCCATATGTTCAAGCTGTAATGCTTCTTAAAGCTTTTAGTTCCGGCTTAGCTTCATTGTATAATATTCCAGTTTCTGAAGATAAAGACGTTGATGGTGGTAAAGGTGGTAAAGGTACATTTATCAGTTATACTTATAAAATAGATTTTAATAGTGCAGAAGCAAAAGGAAAAACTCCACAAGAATATATAAAATGGCTTATGGATACATATAAATCAGGTATGTCAACTCGTCCTGCAAATGAAATGTACTATTGGGATTTTTATCCTGGAAGAACTGTTTCTGATGGTTCTAATGGTCGCAATGTAAGGGCAGCAATTTCACAGGTAGCTAATAGCTTTTCAGAAAATGACAATACTTCGGAAGATACTGCAGCAATTGCTGGTGATGGTGGTGATGCTAATGGTTATGCTGCATTACAAATTGGTTATCATAAATATTTGACAAATAAGCAAAAAGCGACAGGTGCTACAGGTACACAAATGATTGTGCAATCAAAGGGGCGTATTTATTTAAGCTACAGAAATGGTCTGGATGCAGATTCTAAGGGGATGATTGACTCTGACGGCAAAACATATCCTGCCTCCGGAAGTGGCAGCTCAAATGGTCCTCAGTTGTCAGCAGCAGATACATCTTCTAGAAAATATATTGAAATGATTTCAACAGTACCAGTTAGAACATATTATATTGGTGCAAGTGGCGAAAGCGGTACATATATTTCTAAACAGGTTGCTAATTTAGGTGAATCTTGTACAATTTATTTACCTCCACTATCGCAAAGTCTTGCTTTTAAAGAAGATGCTACCTTAATAACAAATCCTGAGCCTACAAGATTAGTTTGTAAAGGTTGGACAAATGAGATGAAAGCGGAGAGTGGACGCCAGAGAAAAAACTGTCAATTAGATAAAGGTACTGGTTCTGCAGATTGTGACAGTAGTGCAAATTTCTGGACTTACAATCCATATGCAAATTTAAGTGACAGTGATAGATTTACCGGTACCGGTTTTGTTGAACCTCCTCCTTTTAAAATCGCGGCACAACTTGGAAAAATTTCTCAATTCGGTCTTTTTGGCAGTGTATTTACTAAAACTCCAAGTCTTGCAGAATACGGCAAAGGCGGTAATGGCGCAGGATATATAGATTTATGCATGAAAATGGGCGGTCAAATTAATATCAAAACAATGGATTCAAGCAACAGTACACCAGTACGTTCTCGTGATCCGATTAACTTCCCATCTGACCCAAATTGCAGTATGGAAAACAATCCTAGAACACCAGCAACGGCTGGCGGTAAAGGTGCAATAATTATTTCGTGGTAACAAGAGAAAGGTAATAATAAAAAATGAAAAAAGGTTTTACTTTAGGTGAAATGGTCGTAACAGTCGGAGTCGTAGGCTTCTTGGCAATGGTTCTGTTGCCTGTGCTCAAGGATGTTATGCCAAACCAAGAACAAGTTATGTTTAAAAAAGCGTATTATACAACAGAAAGATCTGTAGCAGAATTGGTTAATGATGATGATCTTTATCCGGAAGCAGATGAAGGACAGCATGATTATTTGGGTAATACTGTTGAAAGAGACTATAAAGGTGAAACATACGGCGGCGAATCAAAGTTTTGCGAATTATTTGCATCAAAATTAAATAGAACTTCTGATATTGTTTGTAAAACAGAAGGTGACAAAGTCGCTCCTACTACATTTACAGATGGTGCAGATCCTGTTGGTAACGTTACTACAACTGATGCGATGGTTTGGATATTGCCGATAGATGCATTTGCAGACAATACTGATCCGCGCGAAATCTACATTGACGTAAACGGTAAAAAACAGCCAAACTGCTTCTATGACAAAGATACTTGTAAAAAGCCGGACAGATTTACCATAAAAGTTTATCAAGATGGTCGTGTATTAGCTGATGGAACTATGGAAGTTGAATATCTTAACAAAGTCAGCATCGGTAAGAATGCTAAGGCAGAAACTGAACAGGCAAAAAAAGATGAAGAACAAGAATAAACCATTTATCAAGCAAGGCTTTACGCTTGCAGAATTGGTTGTTGCAATCGCAATCGTTGGTATTGTTACAGCATTAGCTTTAACAACAATGAAACCTTCCAGAAAAGCGATAAAGTATCAATACATAAACGCATATAGTGCTGTTGAAAGAGCTTACTATAACGGTATGTTAAAAGGTTACGATCCGTTTTCTTCTAAAAAAGTTGACGGAGCAGAACCTGAACATTCTGCAACCAGAGATACCGGAGCTTTGCAATTGTGTCGTGGTTTGACAACATTCATTAACACTAAAGATGCAGAAAGAGGTACTGACGACGGCCACGGACAAGCTTATGACTACAGTCCAAGTTGTTCTGCTACGAAATTGACAAGTGAGCTTGCAAATAGTTTTACGGATGAAAAGGTTCAGTTTGTAGCTAGTAACGGTATGAAGTTTTACATCTCAAAACAACTTGGCGGTGAAAACGAAGGCGACGTAAAATTTTACCTAGTGTTTGTAGATATTAACGGCGAAAAGAGGCCAAACAGTTTTGAATATGATTATTATTCTAATGGAACTGTAAAAACAGAGCCGGATATTCACGCATTTGTAATTCTTCAATCTGGGCACGTAATTCCAATCGGTGCAGCCGAATACGATCCTGTTATCTTAACTGCCAGAGTTGCATATTTTGATGAAAAAGGAGAAGTGCATTTTACGAGAACTTCCCGAGCTTATTATCAAGCAAAGGGTGAAGCTTGGGGCTATTATTCTTCTGACAAAATGGCGCCTGCTGCTGAACAATATAATGAGAGCGAGTGGTTCTCTATGAACGATTATATTAGAAATAAGCTTTCTGAAATTGCTCCGTCAAGCAAGATTGTGACTGAAACACCAGATTTTACAACGCTAAGACCGCGTGAAGCTTTGGAAAATGATACAAACCACTGTGTCGCAGGTGATTTGGAAAGCTGTTATATTTTCTTGGATGAATATAGGCAGCAGTAAAGTTTTTTAGATTTAGAACCCACCGGCGCAAGCATTGCGCCGGTGGGTTTTTGTTTTTCTATGTGCAAGCCCCCACCCTTCCCTCTCTGTCACTAACGTGACATCTCTCCCGCTCAATGGATGTTGTGGGCGAGAGTAACATTCCATAGCAACAAATCCTAATGGATTTTTATTCCCTTACGGGCAAGCTCCAACTTTCCTGATAAGCCCCCACTTTCCTGATAAGCCCCCACCCTAGCCCTCCCCCTATAAAGGGAGGGAACGCTACAAGCTTACTTTTTTACTACTAGTTCTATATTTATACTATTTTAAATATTTGTATTTTATACATCATTATAAAAACAAGTGGCGGTCATTCCCTCTCCTCGGGGGAGGGCTAGGGTGGGGGCTGGTCTGTGGGGCTAGTTTGCAGACAAGGCGTGGGGGCTGATTTTCAGAGGGTGGCAAGCTGCATTTGGCTTGCACAAATCTTAGTGTTATAATTCTGGTATGACAGATAAGATTGTAATAAAGGGTGCGAGAGAACATAATTTGAAAAACGTTTCTTTGGAAATTCCAAAGAACGAACTTGTAGTGTTTACGGGTGTGTCCGGCTCCGGTAAAAGTTCGCTCGCTTTTGATACTATTTTTGCAGAAGGTCAAAGACGTTATATAGAGAGCCTTTCAACTTATGCAAGACAGTTCTTGGGGCAAATGGATAAGCCGGATGTGGATTATATCGACGGGCTTACTCCTGCGATTTCTATTGACCAAAAATCAACTAGCAACAATCCACGTTCTACGGTCGGAACTGTAACTGAGATTTATGATTACTTAAGGCTTTTGTACGCAAGAATTGGAACACCATATTGCCCAAAATGCGGAAAGCCGATTAAACCGCAAACTATTGACGAAATTGTATCAAGTATTCTTAAGCTTGAAGTAGGAACGAAGATTCAAATTCTAGCTCCGATTGTAAAAGGTAAAAAAGGTGAATTTCAATCTTTGTTTGAAGAGTTGCGCCAAGAAGGGTTTGTGAGAGTTAAAGTTGATGGTGAAGTCTACAATCTTGATGAAGACGAAATAAAATTAGCAAAAACTAAAGTCCATAATATTTCTGTTGTAGTTGACCGTGTGGTCGTCAAGCCGGAAGCTCGTTCCAGAATTGCGGATAGTGTTCAAATTGCTTTGCAAAAGGCGGATGGGTTAACACTTATTGATGTAGTCGGTAAAGAAGAAATAATTTATAGCGAAAAACTTGCGTGTCCTGATTGTAACTTGAGTTTTGAAGAATTAACTCCACGAATTTTTTCTTTCAACGCTCCTTACGGCGCTTGTGAAAAGTGCGGTGGAATTGGTGTCGATTTTAAAATAGATCCTGATTTGGTTGTGCCGGATAAAACAAAGTCAATTAATGAAGGATGTATTTATCCTTGGAGCAAGTCTTCTACAGGATACTATGATGACGTAATTAAAGCTGTGAGTGCGGCTTATCATATTGATTTGGATACCCCGTTCAAAGATTTATCCACTGAAATTCAGAATATAATTCTTTATGGCTCTGATGAACGTATTCCGATGAGGATTAGAGAATTTGGAAGCAAGCGTTATAGAACTACGTTACAGAGATTTATCGGTGTAATTCCATTTTTGATGAAACACTATAATGTAGATAGCGAATATTGGAAAGCCGAAATTGAAAAATATATGGTTACAACTCCTTGTGAAAAGTGTGGTGGCGCAAGACTTAAGCCATTTCCACTTGCTGTAAGGATTAACGGAGTTAATATCCATGAGCTTTGCTTGATGCCCGTAGACAAGGCTTATGAGTTTGTGAGTGAACTTTATTTGACTCTAACTGATTTTCAGATGAAAATTGCAAAACAGGTTCTCGAAGAAGTTCGTGCGAGGTTGAAATTCCTCTGTGATGTTGGTTTAAATTATTTGAACTTAGCGAGAACATCAGGTACTTTATCCGGTGGAGAAGCACAAAGAATTCGATTAGCGACTCAAATTGGCAGCGGACTTTCAGGTGTTTTATACGTGCTGGATGAACCTTCAATCGGCTTGCACCAAAGGGATAACGACAGATTGATTAAAACACTGATGAAACTTAGAAATATGGGAAACTCTTTGATAGTAGTTGAACATGATGAGGATACAATCAGGAGTGCGGATTATATTGTTGATATCGGGCCAAAAGCCGGAGTTAATGGCGGTAATGTTATTGCTCAAGGAACGGTAGAGGATATTATTGCAGCTCCGGATTCTATTACGGGCAAGTATTTAAGTGGAGAATATAACATTCCTATTCCGGATACGATTAGGGAAGGTAATGGCAATTATTTGCAAGTTAGAAATGCTCACTTAAATAACTTGAAAAATGTTGATATTGATATTCCATTAGGTAAAATTGTTGTCTTAACAGGCGTTTCTGGTTCTGGTAAATCAACACTTATGCAAGATTTGATTTATGAATACGCTGTTCATAAATTACGTGGAAATAAACCAAAGCCACAAGGTGTGGATGAAATTTTAGGATTTGAAAATCTCGATAAAATTATTGATATTGATCAATCTCCAATCGGTAGAACTCCACGCTCTAATCCTGCTACTTATACGGATGTATTTACACCAATCAGGGAACTTTATGCAAAAACAAACGAAGCTAAAATGCGTGGTTACAAACCTGGGCGGTTTAGTTTTAACGTAAAAGGTGGAAGATGTGAAGCCTGTTCCGGTGATGGTGTTTTAAAAATTGAAATGAACTTCTTATCAGATGTTTACGTCAAATGTGATGTTTGTAAGGGAAAACGTTATAATAACGAAACATTGGAAGTGAAGTATAAAGGTAAAACGATTGCAGATGTTTTGGAAATGAGTGTAAAAGAAGCGTATGAATTCTTTGAAAATATTCCGCAAATTGCAAATAAGCTAAAAACACTTAATGATGTCGGTTTGGATTATATTAAGCTTGGGCAAAGTGCTACGACACTATCAGGTGGTGAAGCACAAAGAATAAAACTAGCTTCAGAACTTAATAAACGTGCAACCGGCAAAACTCTTTATTTACTTGATGAACCGTCTGTTGGTTTGCATTGGCACGATTTGGATAAATTGATTAAGATTATTCAAAAATTGGCTGATAATGGAAATACGATTTTGATAATTGAACACAATTTGGATTTAATCAAAATTGCTGATTACATAATTGATTTAGGTCCTGAGGGCGGAAATTTTGGCGGTGAAGTTGTTGCTTGCGGAACTCCACAAGAAGTCGCTAAAAATCCAAAATCTTTTACGGGGCAATATTTGAAACAGTTTTTTAAATAGATTTTAAACCTTAAACATTAAAATCTTGTTTTTGGTAATATATATTTATTATGAATTGTTTTTTTAGAGATCAGCAGGAAGCTTTATTTAAGGCTACAAAGCCGTACCAATATGTAGGTGGCGAATTTTTATCATATAACAAAGATTTTGATTCTGCGAAAGTGCGTTTTGCATTTGTATTTCCGGATAAGTATGAAATCGGAATTAGTAATCTTGGTGTGAGAGTTATTTATGATAGAGTTAATGCGTTTGAACGCGATGGGATTAAACCGTTTATGGCGGATAGAGCTTATGCTCCGGAGCCGGATTTTAAACCTGAATTCTTGTATGGCGTTGAATCTAAAAGGGCGCTGAAAGATTTTGATGGGGTCGGATTTTCTTTGCAGTATGAACTAGCTTATCCTACTGTTTTGAAAATGATGGAAATGTCCGGCATAACAGTACGTAACGATGAAAGAAGAGAGGACGAGCCGATTATTTTAGCTGGTGGACCTTGTACGTATAATCCGCTTCCTATGGCAGAGTTTATTGATGTTTTCTGTATTGGTGACGGTGAAGAGATGATGGTTAATGTTTGTGAGTCATTGGAACGTACAAAGGGTTTGAGCCGAAAAGAAAAAATTGAAGATTTATGCAAGATTAAAGGATGCTGGAGCTATTCTCTAAAAGATGATAGAGGGGAATTGCGCCCAGTAGAAAAGCGTCTTGCACAATTAACGCTTGAAAACGCATCAACCTCATACCCGATTCCATTTTCAAGTTCTGTTCACGATAGAGCGGTTGTTGAAATTCGTCGTGGGTGTGGTCGTATGTGCCGTTTCTGCCAACCTGGACATGTAACTTTACCAATTAGAGAACGTGAAGCAGAAGATATTATAAAAATTACAAAAGAATTGGTTAAAAATACAGGATACGATGAGTATTCACTCCTTTCTTTGTCTTCAAATGATTATTCCAATATAAAAGATGTTATAAAAGAGCTGGCAATTGATTTCAACAAAAAGAAAATATCAGTTTCTTTACCTAGCCAAAGAATTGATGGGTTCAATTTGGAACTTGCAAATTTAATGCATTCTGTTCGCAAATCCGGCATGACACTAGCTCCGGAAGCCGGAAGCCAAAGGTTGAGAAACTTGATTAAAAAGAATATATCAGAAGAGCAAATTATTAATGCCGCTTTAACTCTTTATGAAAACGGTTGGTCAAAGATTAAATTCTATTTTATCGCAGGGCTTCCAACAGAAACTCTTAAAGATATGGATGAGATGGCAGAGCTTTTAAGTAAAATAAAATACCGCTCAAAACTTATTAAAAAAGAAAAAGGCTTAAGCCACGGATTTGAAATCACTTGCACACTTTCAATTTTTGTGCCAAAACCATTTACGCCATTCCAATGGTGTCCGCAAATGGATTTGGACGAAGTTACGGAACACATTCATTACCTAAAAGAAAAAACAAAGCATATTAAAGGTGTTAAGATTAATTACCACGAAAAATTTGTATCACAAATAGAAGCTGCGCTGACACGAGGTGATTCCAGTTTGTGTAAATATATTGAAGCTTTGTACAAAAAAGGTTGTTATCTTGACGCTTGGGGAGAATTCTTTGATAAAGATGTTTGGGCTGAAACAGCAAAAGAGTGCGGATATACTCTTGAAGAGCTTGCGAAAAAAGAATACGGTCTTGAAGAAACATTGCCTTGGAACTTTATTAATACGGGGCTTGCTAAAGAATGGCTGCAAAATGAATACAAAGAAGCTCTTTCTCAAGGGTGCGAATTCAATTTACAACCGACTTGCGAGCATAAGTGTGTTAGATGTGGTGTTTGTCCTACATTAAGAACTCACAAAGTTTTAGCAAAACCTTTTAAAGCTTCCGAGGAAGCAGAAAAAGTCGTTGCAATTGTTCCACAAGACCCAAAATTTGCAGTACTCGATCCGAATGTGAAAATTTATAAATATCGTTTGAAAATTACTAAAAAAGGGTTGCTAAGATATTTTTCACATTTAGATTGGCAAAATACTTTTCACAAAGTGCTTTTAAGAAGTGGTTTGAATATGGCATATTCACTTGGATTTAATCCGACAATGAAGGTATCAATGGGAATTGCACTTCCGCTTTTTGCAGAGAGTGAAGGAGAGTTGGTTGACATAGAGGTTTATGATAATTTGTCCGGTCAGGATATTATGGATTTGATTAATCCGAATCTGCCGGAAGGTGCGAAAATATTAAGTGTTAAACAGATTGAACGCAGCGAAACTGCGATAAATCTTGCTGCACAGTGGGCAGAATATCGTATAACTCCATATAATAAATCAAATGCGGATACTCTTTACAATTCTGACAAATTTATGTATGATGTAGATAAGGTTTTATCTTCCGCTGAAATTTTAATCACGAAGAAAAACAAAAAAGGTTTTGATAAAACAACAGATTTTAAGAAATCTATCGGAACACATAGATTTGAAGGTGACAATCTGTTCATATGTCTAAAGACTGGTCAAGAGTCAGATATTCCTGCTTTGAGAGCTGATGATTTGATGAAACTGGTTAACAAAGAACAAATATTTGATATTACGAGAGTACGATTTTTAGACGAAAACCTCAACGAGATGTAGAGGGGCTGAAAATTACCCCAGAAAATAAGAAATAGTGCAGGTTTAAGAATTAGATAGAATAGGAATTAAAATTTCTCCTCAACTTCTAAACTCCTAAACTGCTAAACTAACAAAGGATTTAAGAAATGAAAGATTTAGTATCAAGCAAAATTGTGATAGCAGAACGTGATAATATTGCTGCTGTTATAGAAAAAGGTAAAGTTGCAGAATTTTATGTGCATAGAGGTGAAATTATCTTAGGTGATGTATATTTAGCACAAGTAGAAAACATTTTACCATCAATCGAAGCTGCGTTTGTAAATGTAGGTTCTGATAAGATGGGTTTCTTGCACGCTCAAGATGTTATGGGCAAAGGTGCTTTACAAGACAAACTTAAACCAAAACAAAAAATTGTTGTTCAGGTTGTAAAAGAGCCTGTTGGACATAAAGGTCCGAGAGTTACAACAGAAATTTCACTCCCAGGAAGATTTTTGGTACTTATGCCAAACGAACCAGGAATTAATGTAAGTAAAAAGATTACATCTGCAAAAGAAAGAGCAAGATTAAAATCTATTGTTAACCTACTTAAGCCGGTAGGTGTTGGGGTTATTGTTAGAACAGAAGCCGAAGGACAATCCGAAAGTGATATTCAAGAAGATTTAGAAATTTTGTTGGAAAAATGGAACAATATTATTACTTCCGCAGAAAGCTTAACTCCACCAAGTTTGCTTTATCGTGACCAAGATTTGTTATATAGAGTTATTAGAGAAGCTTGTAATGAAGAAACACAAGAAATCGTTGTAGATACAGCGTTTGCATTAAACAGAGTGCAGAATATTCTTCAAAACTGGCACATGAATAAAAATATAAATGTGACTTTATATAAAGGTTCTGAACCTTTATTGGTAGCGATGGATATTCATAAAGAAATTAAAGCAGCTTTACAGATGAAAGTTAATCTTCCATCAGGCGGATATTTGTTTATTCAGACTACAGAAGCATTAACTGTTATTGATGTAAATAGCGGTAAGTTTACTAATTCTGCAACTCAAGATGAAACTATTTTGAAAACAAATATAGAAGCAGTGCACGAAATTGCACGTCAATTAAGACTTAGAAATATCGGCGGTATGATTATTATCGACTTTATTGATATGACCAATCGTGTTGATAAACTTGCTATGATGGAAGAACTTGAAATGGCAGTTGAGGCGGATAAAGCGAAACCTCAAGTCGGTCAACTTTCTGATTTGGGTCTTGTTGAAATGACAAGACACAGACAAGGTCAAGCAATTAGCGAAATCTTTGCAAAACGTTGTCCACATTGTCAAGGTAATGGTTATATTATGGAAGATATTAAGTTTGCTTCTGCAACTTCTGAAGGTGAATACAGAGCAAAAGCAGCTAAGTTGAAACTTCCAATGGGCGGAAAGAAGAAGTTTAACAGTAATAATAGATTTAACAACAAGAATGATAATGCTAAACCGGAAACAGAAGTATTAAATGAGCAACCGATTGTAGAACAGGAAGCTAAGTTAGAACAAGTTAGCGAAAATCCGTCTGTCACAGCTCAAGCGGAAGTGAAGGAAATTAAAGAAGAAAAAGAAGTTAAAAAGACAAGAGGTCGCGGCAGAGGTCGTAAGAAGGTTAAGGAAACTGAAGTTCAAGCAGAAAACATTGCTCAAACTGTAATCAATGAAACTTCTGAAATCGCTCCTGTAATTGCAGAAGATGCCGATAAGACACTGGAAGAGAAAGATGTTTCTGTAAAAAAAGCAAAGGCTGATACCGTAGAAACTGAAAAAGAAGTAGTTGTGTCTGAGTCAGCAGAAGTTGTAACAGAAGCTCCGGCAGAAACAGCTGTAGAAGAAAAACCAAAAAGAACACGCAGACCAAATAGAAATTCTCAAAAAAGAACAAAAAGGACTGTAAAAAAGAATGTTGAAGAATAGAGTTTTCGCATTATTGATTATGTTAACACTTGTATCTCCGGTTCTTGCAGAGCCGGAGAATACTGGTGCTCCGGAAGCGTTAACTCCAATTAGTCAAGAAGAGGTTTCGGATAGATACGTAAGTACCGCAAGAGAAGAACTCCCTGTATTGGATACAATTCCGCACAAACAGCCTGTGAGTAAAAAAAAGATTGCTAAAAAATTCCTTGCAGCAATGGCAGGTGTTGGAATTTCTTCTATAATGCTTTATTTGATACTTACGCTTTATAACAAAGTGCGTGAGAATTTACTCCAAGCCAAAAAAGAAATTCCGCCGGAAGGTGAAACATCACTGGTTACACCCGATAATTTGGTTGACGCTGTTAAAACATTTTTAGAAAAAACTAAGTGGCAAGGATAAGTTGGCTTTTAGAGGGTAGAGGCTCTACCGCCCTAGTTAGGGATGTTGCAGCTGTTAGCGAAGCTATGCTGAGCTTTACAGAAGCGGGTGGGTATTAATGTTCTCGTTTACCCTGCTCATTATTCATGCTAAAATTAATCTATGTCACAGAGAAAATTCCAGTTTTATATAGTACCAACTCCGATTGGGAATATTTCAGATATTACTCTTAGAGCTATTGAAGTTCTAAAAGAGGTTGATTTTATTGCGTGTGAAGATACAAGAACTACGCAAAAACTTCTTAATCATTATGATATTAGAACAAAATGCGTTTCTTATCATAAATATAATGAACGAGAGCGTGTGGACTTTTTCGTAAACGAATTAAGAAACGGCAAGACCATTGCGCTTGTATCTGATGCCGGTACCCCAATGATTTGCGACCCTGGGAATGTGATTGTGGATGAATTAAGAAAAGAAAATTTTGAGATAACGGCTCTTCCTGGGGCATCTGCAGTTACGACATTTTTATCACAAGTACCTAGAGGTGGAGAAGAATTTGCTTTTGTGGGGTTTATACCAAGGAGTGAAAAACAAATAAAAGAACTTGCGCAAAAATATGCAGGTATAAATACCGTTTTTTATGATTCGCCGGAGAGAATACTAAAGACGCTTGATTGTATTAAGGAAATTCGTCCTACTGCAAAATTAGCCTTGGCGCGTGAACTTTCTAAACTGTTTGAGGAAGTTGTGATTGGAAGCGCAGAAGAGATAATAAATCATTTTAAAGAAGGAATACGTGGCGAAATTGTTTGTATGATTTATGCGGAAGAAAATGCAGAACTGGTTGATTTAGAAATTAAAATAAAAGAGCTTAAAGATAAAGGGTTTAAGGCAAAAGAAATTGCTACAATAATTTCAACATTATTTGGACTAAATAAGAATGAAGTTTATCAAGCTGTTATAAACCAATAGTGGTGTGGATATTTATATTTAATGTAACGATTTGTAAAAAAACTTCTTAAAATCCTAAAGTTTTTGAAAAAAATGCCGATAAGTATAATACAGGAAATATACATTATCGGAAAGGACAACAGGATATGTTAAAGAAGCTTACAACCCCAACAAACAACACATTTAGCGGAGTTGAATTTATATTAAGAGGAGCTAAAAAACGCAGGGCGATGGCAATTTCTAATGCGGTTGCAATTAATGCAGAAACCGGAATTCAGGTAAAACTGAAAGCTGTGAAGTAAAAAAGAGCGGAGAACAGTGTTCTCGTATGCTCAGAAAGGGCTGTCTGTTATTAAGATAGTTGAGAGTATAGACCCCCGAACATCCAATCGGGGGTTCTTTGTTAGAAAAAAAATAAATAAGTACTTTTAAAAATAAAATGTTTATGATATTATAGATTTAACACCGAGGAGACGTGGCCGAGTCGGCTGAAGGCGGCACCCTGCTAAGGTGTTATATGGGGCAACCTGTATCGTGGGTTCGAATCCCACCGTCTCCGAATTTTAAAACCCACTTTTATGGTGGGTTTTTTGTTGTATAAAAAGTTATTATAGATATTGTTCTCTTACATGCAGTTTGAGAAAAATTGGCAGATGAAATGATAAATTATGGAGGATTTCCTTATTATGAATTATATTGCGGTGCAAAAAATTGCACCCTATCGGCTTAAAAATACAATTTTTAAGCAAAATATTAAGAAATATTAATGCGAGTTTTTCTTGATATTAGTGATTTTGAATAATTTTTCGTTTTTTTTGCAGATTCTATTGTATGAAGTTAGGCAATTTTCAAAGATTACATGACTTTATATATGTATACAGTTAGTATTACAAAATAAGGTAGGTTTAATATGGCAAACTATTTACAATTAGGTCAAGGCTTGATGAAGCATTTACCAACAGCAGAAGGTTGTACTTCAACCGTTAAGTTAAGTAAGAAGGGGATTGAAGCGTTAGCAAAGAAAAACCCAGAACTAGGAAAAGTTATAGAAGGAATAACAAAGGGAGCTGAAAATTCTACCTTAGAGATAGCTCAAAAAGCACAAGGTAATTACGCTATAGCTGGCTTTAAAATTAGAAATGGTGAAACCATATTAGGTAAAGGTGCTTACTCAACTTCAACTGGTGCTAATGGTGTAGTTGAGAAAATGCATGTTGAAAGTGGAGATATCATTACGACAGTAACCAAAGAAGGCGATAAGGTTGTAAGTAAAGATGTCACTAAAGCTGATTTAGAGAAACTCGCAGTAGAAAGATTGAAAAAACAGATTTCTAACGCAGAAGATGCTGAGAAATTGGCTAAAGAATGTGGTACATTTAGTAGGTGGGGGTCTAAATATGGATTGATTACAAAACAAAATCGTCATGGAGAATTAGAACAATTAACTTTTGAACAAAGAAATCAGATTAGAAAATTAGATAAACAAATGATAGAAGAAAAGATGCATGGATACTTAGATGAGAATAGTGTCTATATTGAATATCCTTTTGAAGACTACTTCAAAAAGGCTACTTTAAATTTTGAAAAAGATGGTACTGTAAAACTATATTCTGGTCGTAATGGTTGTGGTTTAGTTGATGGTAATGTAAAAATAGATAAAGAATTGTTAGAAGAATTAAAATCTGATGATGTGGTAGTTAGAGCTAATGCTAGATATAAAGTAGCTCATAATTTCATAGAGAATCTTAGTGCTACTAAAGCAAAACAAATCTCTGATAGTTGGAGACCGAGTGCTGCTGATAGAGCAAGAGCTGAAAGAAATATATTAAAAAGCGCAGGGTATTCTACAGAAGAAATAAGACAAATACAAAACCCTGAATGTATGGCTCAAGCAGATTTTAGCATGTTCGTAAAACGTCAGCTTAATCTATAATTCGATAAAAACAGCTTAAATAAAGCTTACAGTACGACTGTGAGCTCTATTTATTATTTTACAACTCAAACACCTTAAGCGTTTCTTCAATGGTATCTTGCGTAATACCTATATAACGTAGCGTAATTGACGGGCTAGAGTGATTTAACAAGTATTGAAGTATAGCGACATCATGGAATTGCTGATAATGGTGATAACCGAATGTCTTACGTAATCCATGCATTGATATTCTATCTTCAATCCCACATTTACGACAAGCGTTGTTGATAATCTCAAAAGCCATAACTCTTGTAATTGGACGGTTAGAACCTACACGACTCTTAAACAGATATTCTGTAGCTGGTTTATTTGCTGTGTATTCTTGAATTAACGATTGTAAGCTACCCAAAATAGGAAATCGTTTTAATTTACCAGTTTTCTGCTCATGTATTTCAACATGAGACTTGTCTCTAACATCTGCTACAGTTGGTAGGGTGCAAGTTTTTGCACCAAAATGGTTATCTAACTAAGCCAATAATAATTTTA
>OBLI01000113.1_pt1 | contig 83303 bp, 100 predicted proteins | sample 1519701 | NCBI WGS metagenome assembly OBLI01 (sample SAMEA3663005, study PRJEB22513) | pig gut metagenome | biome: pig gut; feature: pig-associated habitat; material: faeces | place: France | collected 2012
CGTCTTCCTCATCGGAATCGTCTTCGTCTTCGTCTTCCTCATCGGAATCGTCTTCGTTGCCAAAGACCTGCTGTGCCTGTTCGGCAGTGAGAGCAGTTGTAGTGATTACTTCTACTGTTCCATCATCATACTTAACGATTACTGTACCATTACCGAGATCGATACGTTCTACCTCCTGTCTTGCAGGAGCCTTCTTTGTTTTTTTTGCCATTTTACTTAAAATTTAATTAACATAATAAATGTTTACTGTACCTTGATATATTTACCTTCATCCTTGTTGGAGGAATCAGAATTATATTGTTTTACCTCTTCAAGAAGAGCATCAAATTGAAACTTGGATTCAATTTTTACTTCCTCTTGGCTTTCAAGGATTTCTCCTCGATAGAAGCATTTATTTATATAATAGGGATATAATCCCAGTTGTTGGGTATGTAAATCCATATTTCCTATTTTTAATTATTACATATTCTAATAGACTAAGTGTTGTCAGAGTATTCGAGTTCTCTCCATATTGCCTTAGCCAAATTGTTATACTTCATCTTCCGATAAGTTGAAGATATCCTTCGATAGTTACTTCCGTAGTTTATTCTCCAGTACCTTCTATTGAAGCCATTTCTGCCTCCTTTTTCGAAAGCCTTATTAAGGTAGCAAGCATACTTCCTTCTCCGATGTTTATCATGTTGGTATTCCGGAGGATATGCCCATTGCCTAAGGTAGCATACATTACCCTTGATAAAGCAAGCATTACGTAACTTCCATTTACCCATATTAAAAGTAGTTATACCTTCCTGTATAAGCCTTTTACCACTTATAACGTGGATGTAGTGCAATGCTTTCTTACCATAATAGAAAACTGCTACGTGCTTAGCGTGTTGTCTAGAAAAGTAAGGTACGCAAGTATAATGCTTTGCATATAGCTTGCCCTTTGATACTACATCTATGGACTTTCTGAAGGACTTAGGATAATATGTCCATATATAATACCGGTCAGGCCATACGAACCTTTTATCTCTTCTAATTCGCATTTTTCTTCATCTCCCTTAAGCAAGCTCGATGCCAAAGTCGTATAGACTTCTCATTAGCATCTGGGAACTTCTTTAGTACTCTTCTGATAACCCTTTCCAGGTTAAGCCCCTTCTTGGTAAGCTCCCAGGTATAACTTTTTTTAGTTCCCTTGACCAGATTGTTTTCGTCCTTCTCCCGGGGCTTCTTGTACTTGGTCTTTTTTATACCTGGAACTTTTTTTCTCTTTATGATATTACCTTCTTCATCCTTTTCTCCGATGTAACCTAATCTCAGATGAGGATGACGGAGAGCGTCATTCTTTGGAATACCTATCTCATCGAAATAAGCATCTATCCAATTGTCATACTCATCTATTCTTGATGGGTCTGGAGTGTTGTTTGACTGATTGATATATGAGATTAAAGCCCATATATCCTTGTTAGTTACATCTGGGAAAGGAATGCCCAAGGCAATTGCCTGTCTCCGAATATCTTTCATAGTTCCTCTTGCTGAGTTTACCCTACGAAAGGTTTCCGTTTTCGGATTTACGGTTGTTTTTTTCTTTCTTGCCATTGTGTTTGACTAAATTTTAATTACTACAATGCAAAATTAATACTATATTTATAATTATGAAAATTATTTATTGCTTTTTTTATAAAATGCTGAGGATTTAGCTCTGGATATACCGAGTTTCTCTTTGTCATCCTTTGGCTTCTTTTTCTTCTTAGGACGGAGAGATTGGTAAGCCATGTCTAGAGTCTTAACGTTAAAATCAAGGTTGTTGATTGAACCATAATTTATGGCCTGTTTTACAATTTCCCTATATTCTGGCCAAAACTTAAGACCAAGCCTTACTCTTGCAGTTTGAGTTCTGTAATTTGCAACCTTAAACCCAAATGAATCTGCATCTTCCTTGTTTTCGAAAACGTATATGTAGTACTTGTTCATTTCATTGACTACCTCTTCATCCCTACGAATAGGAAGTAGGAAGTAACCATCCTTTGAAAGAGCCTTAGATATGAGTGCAACCCAATACCTTCGGTCATCTCTTTTGGTTTTGAAGTAGAACCGTTCCTTAATACATTCTAGAAGCCATTCAGGCATCTTACTAGAGTTCAGCAGATATTTTATATATATCTTATCTTTCTTATTTAGTCTACGCTTGTACGCAGAGGGTTGTTGTAACATTTTAGGCAATATCCTGAAATTATTCCATCGGTCAAATTCCAAAATCATTGCCCTTGTTTCTTGGTCCCATTCATCATTGGACTCCTTGAGACGTCTCATATTGACTTCTATCTTTTTGTTGCTTACCTCTGAAAGTAAGTTTGCAGAATACCCAGAAAATAGTGCTGCCTCTTTCCGAGTCTTTCTATGACAAATTACGGCTTCAATGTAATCCTTGAAGTCCTCTTGACAAGGTCCATCGGGACGGAATAGTGCTTCATGCCTTTCAAGGAAGCTGGTAAACAACTTAAAGAATACCTCACTACGTTCCTTAATCTCAAGGTACTTATAATGTGATATATTTAACATCTCTCCGGCTTCCCATGACGATTTGCCGTGGCTTAATGTTAAAAAAAGGGAGCGTTGTTCGGTTTCTGACAACCACTCCCAAGCAGTTTGTTGAGCTTTATTCATGACTGTATTTAATACTGTTTTCGAGATATGACATTTTGGATTCCTTCTTCTGTAATGTTATTTATATCCATATCTAAGAATGAAGCATATATTACATCTGGGTCATAGTTCATATATACAGAATAAATAACATTATCGAAAGGTAAAGTCAGAGTCAAAGAACCTCCCATAAGAGTTATCATGTCCAGTTCTACGGTACGAGTATTATAGTCTACCTTCTTTACGGTAGCATTCATTCCTTCGTAGGGATAACCTTTCAGTTGAACAAATGTACCTGGAGTAACTTTCACGAAATCATCTAGACTGTATTGCTCGTTCTTCCTTGATATCTTAAGGAATCTTCTAACATCTACTCTGGGACAGGTAGCTACCAAAGAAAAATCATCCCAATCTTCGGCATTATCTATCCTTGCTCGCTTTTTCTTAGGGTGTAAAGTATGAGTATCTTTCAACCAATGATGTATACCTGGTATACTCTTTTTTACTTTGTTTAGAAACTGCCTATCATATGCGAACTCGGAAGGCATTTTGATAAAGCCATAGTTAAACAGTACCGGCTCCTCTACAAATTGCATTTTACCTTTGATTGTCTTCTTCAGTATCTTTACCATAGGAACAATAGCCTTTAGCCTATGGAATCCCGCCTTTTTAATTTGTATATCTATATCATGATAATACTTCTTTTCCAGATAGAAAATGCAGTACACGAATTTTCTTCTTTTCCGAGTCCTTTTCATAGTGTTAATGTTTTAGAAGTCGTTTTGATAACTTGTGTACTGCAATGTATGAAACGTACTTCTTTACAGATGAAGCCATGAAAACATATAGAGAATCGGTTCCATTGTTCAAAGCCATATATCTTTGGTTATACATTTCATCAGTTAGGAATGCTTCTGCAAGGTCTGAATCTACTACCATGAAGAACTCGTTCTTCGGCATAGAGTTGTATCTCATAATAAGAATTGGCTTTCTGTTAGCCCTTAAAGCATCTCTTTTAGCCTGAGCCCAGAATCTTTCTATATCACAGCCCTTGTTTCCTAACAGTACGTGTTCGAACTTAATATCCTTATAAGATTTACACTCAATAGATATCTTGCACCTATGAGCATGACGTTCATCGATGCAAGTGATATCGCTTACTGAGTCTTTGTTTGAGTGCCAAGCTCCTGAACCAGCCCGATTCCTTTCGAATTTGAAACCAGTCCATTCAGTAAGCCATTTTCCGATAGCTCTTTCAAATCTAGAGCCTTTAGCCTTTGAATTCATATTGTCTTGTTTTAATGTTTTATACATTATAGTAGCTTAAACGAACTTCTACCGTTGAGTCTCTCAACTCTCAAAGTCTTAAACTTGGACAGAGGAATGCTCTCGTGATGGGTAATCAAGAATAATACCTTCTCTTCGAAAGTTTTTTTAATTAACCCAATTACAATCTCTATATTGTCCATAGACAGTGACTCAAAGACCTCATCTAGAAAAACTATGTTGATATCCTTTGAAGCTGTAAGAGATTCATTCATGGCAAACGCCATAGCTACATTGCATAACTGTTGTTGACCTCCAGATAGTTCATCATAATCATATAATTCTCCATCCATTTCTATAAGAGTTACAAAGTCCTTCTTAGTAGAGTCTAAGTCAACTTCAAATGATATTCTGAACCCAAGTACTTCTGCATACTTACTCAAAGTGTCATTCAACTGACCAAGAGATGAATCAAATAAGAATGCCTTAATTCCCTTGTTACTAAGAGGGTCATTAAGAAGCCATTCATAGTCCTCAAGCTCTTTCTCCTTTTTCTCAAGTATAGCCTTTTGTTCCTTAAGCTTGATTTTCAGGGATTTAGCCTTTTTCTTATATTTTGGAGAACTTATCTTTGGGCCTGTATCATTTTGCAACTTAGCCAATTCTTTCTTTGCCTCATTAAGTCTTTTGGTTAAACTTTCTAAGGCATATTTAGAACGTTGTACTTCCCTTTCCTTAGATCTTAATTCTGAAAGGATTTCCATGATTTTCTCCCTTTCCTCAGAATACCTTTCAATATCCGAATAAGCCTTCTTTATAGTTTTTACCTTTTTGAGAGCCTTTTGTACCTTGTTCTTTTCAAGAAGTATAATGATACTATCTATCACATCTTCCAACGACTGATTAGATATATTTCTGGCAGCTTCTAGTTTTTCTTTTATTGCTTGCTCCTGTAATTTATTAGCTTGTATTTTACTTTCTACTAGTTTTAAGCTGCATCGAGTACCATTTTTACGTTCTATTTCCTTTTTAAGGCTTTTTATACTACTCTGCTTTTCATTAATATCCTGGTTCCTTTTTTTATCAAAAGCCTCTTCTGACTCTTTAAGCTCTTGGTAAGTTTCCTTACATGATTCATATTCCCGGTTTAGAGAATTATACTCTGACCTGCATACATCAACTTGGCTATGAATTTGATTTTTACCTTTCTGAGCCATGTTTTTAGCAAGGTTAAGATAATTCAAATTGAATACCTCCTCAAATATCTTCTTCTTATCTGAGTTAGTTTCTTGTATTAGTTTCTTCATACCCTGTCCGAACATTATTGAGTTCATAAACAAGGGATATGACAAACCTAATTCTGATACCAGGTATTCCTGTAATTTTGGCTTACTCTTAATATCTACTACCTCAGCATTTTTTATTATTTGGAGACGGTCACGCCCCTTTGTTCCATCTTCTAAATTACCTGTATAATTCTGACAACGAGTTACCATGTATACATCTCCATCTTTTTGGAAGTAAGTGCATACTCTGGTACCTTTGTACTCATTAGTTTGGTATTTCTTTTTAGTATTCACATCTGATACACCTTTGATGGTTTTACCATACAAACACCAAACCAATGCTGAGAAGATAGTAGACTTACCTGAACCATTAGGTGCTTTAATTACTACAGCTGCATTTGGACAAAGATCCAATTCGTTATAACCTTCATAGGAAGCAAAGCCTTCTATGACTATCTTGATAAACTTTAACATGACTCTGATTCTTTTAGGATTTTAACCAGAAGCTTTTCCTTATTTTCGTCATGTATTCCTTTGTACTTTAAGTACTTCTTTGCTAGACGACGTTTAGACAGCTTCTTAGTTATATTATGTTGCACTTCAGTTTTTACTGCTACCTTTGGAGGAATAACGGTATAATAATTACCATCATCATTAACTTGATCCTCTGACTCTACATCTATAAAACGAGGAAACTCTTCCAATGGTACAAACTTAACTGATAAGTCTGAATACACCTTCCAATAACCCATTTCACAGTTACGGTCTGTTCTCCTTTGATGAAGTGGAGCTCCTACCATATAAATCTTCTTACCAAGTCTTTGAGGTTTATGGATATGACCACAGAGAACTAAATCGAACCTGTTAAGCATATTAAGATTGATATTCTCAGATGAATCTACCACTTTACCATCGGTATCTTTTGCTCCAGGATAATCTGTATGCAATAACAGTATATATTTAGAGTCTGATATGAAGTTTATATTCTTAAGGTTTTTACCTAAGTCCTTATTATGGTCAATGTAGGGAATACCAATAACAAATATGTCCTCAGCTAAGCAAGTAGGAGGAACTTTTGGACTTAGTATTATAAAAGGTGAAGGTCTATGTTTAGTACATTGGAAGTGAGATATCCATCCTTTTTGCAATTTGTCAAATGTATTAACCTTATCAAGGTCATGGTTACCTTCTATAGCAAAAATTTTGAACTTAGGATATTTCTGTAGAGTATTTTCAATCCATTCATCCATATATTGGGCTAGGTCAGAATCCAAAGATTCTGGTTTATGTAATAAGTCACCACAAAATAAAGCAGGCACACGTTCCTTAGAACAAATGCCTGCAATTTTATCAAGGACCTTGAAGCCATTCAGTGTCCTAGCGTGATGCTCATTGAACTTAGCCCATATATTCAGATGCAAGTCTGAAAAAGCGATAGCGATAAGTTTCTTTGAGCTTTTCATTTTTATTTGAGTAAGTTTTTGAGGATTTTTTCTCTGAGTTCCTTGTTTGCTTCCCGAATTACTATAACCTTAGTAGTACCATATAGATTGGAGATTTCTCCTATACGTACGTTATTTTCCAAGTTTATAATCTTTCCGAAGAGTTTCTTGATGATATTTCCATCTTCATGTTCTCTGATGGTTCTATGGACATCATCCCATTCAACTCCCCAGATTTCCAATACCATAGTCATAATACGGGAGATTTCCATCTGGAAGTATTTAGAGATTACTCTCTTATTATTGTTCTCTATAACCCAATGGTTGAACATATCCATAGTGTATTCCACCAATACCAGGTAATTTATGCTCTGTAGAGTAGCCATTTTGGCTAAATCCAGGAATTGATCTACTTCACAAGCAGGAATCTTGTCAGCTTGCTTATAAAGAAAATAAGCTGCTGAATCCAAGAAGCTTCGGTCTGATACGAATGATTCTTCTTCCTGGGAGAAAAGCTTGTTTCTCATATTCAGGATTTGATAGTCCTCCATATAGAGGTCTTTTGGGTCTCTTGCTAACATATCAGCATGAGTCATATCCTTAGTTTTTGGTAACAGGTCAGATACACTGCCTGAAATGAACTTGATACCCAACTCCTTTGATAGGAAGTTAGATATAGTGGTCTTACCAACTCCACTTGGACCGGCAAGAACGACGTTGAAATGTTTATTTGCCATAACTTCTATTTATTTGTTCTTTAAATGTTCTTATAAATACATTGTCCAAGAAAGAACCAAGAGAGTATTTGATGCAAATCTTCTTGTAGTTACCCATATGGATATGGGTCTTTTGATAAGTTTTCAAAGGAAGCTCTGAAATAGGATGATGCTCTATAAACCATTTCAGATCTATAAGCTGAGTGTTCTTTTCCTTTACAGCCTTCATCTTTTCATGACCTGCATCGTCTCTCATATAGTCATTACTATCAAGGTAATTTTGAATTGAACCATATTTATCAAGGAAAGCTCTAGCCTTCTTTTCTCCGATTCCAATATACCCAGGAATATCATCTGATGAATCTCCCACCAATGAGAGGTAGTCGACTGTTTCTCTTGCAGAATATCCAAAAATGTTCTTACAATTGGATTCAAATATCAACTGGTCTTTTCGAGGATTAAACACCTTTACTGTATTACCTCGAAGTAGCTGATTAAAATCCTTATCTGCAGTAACTATAGTTACCTTTGATTTCCTGGGCAAATATTTGAGCGTTAGGTATGCTAAGAAGTCATCTCCTTCATAATTGCATATAAATCTCTTGTCAAAGATAAATTTGATTCTTAGCATACGCAAAATCTTCATAATTACCTTCTTTTGCTTTTGCAAAGAAGTATAATCAACTGAGATATTTGTTTTGCGATGAGCCTTATACGTGGGCAGTATCTCCTTACGATATTTGGAATGACCGTTATCGAATACCACATATACATCATCAGCATTGAATCGATAAATGTAGTGGTGAAGAGATTTGAAGAACCCATATATTGCTCCAGTAGGTTTACCATCCGGTGAATGAAATTTGGCAAACTTATGAAAAGATTGATGGAGTAGCCCCTCTCCATCAATCAGTAGGTAATGTTTCTTATTCGTCTTCTGTTGTGTCATCATCGTCGTATTCGTCTGAGTTAATTCCATCTATTGGATATAGATTCTCTGAGATACTTTCTAGCAACTTCTTAGTTGAACCTAAAGTATTTATACCTGCTTTACGAATGAGCTTTCTACGAAGGTTATCATCTTCCTTAAGTAGATCAGCAAATTTCTCAGCTCCTCGGCATAGAGTTTTACCCTTGTACGAGTATGTTCCGGATTTTGACTTTTCTATGATTTCCTCCTCTATGAGAATCTCATCAAGGAAGTGTAATCGGTCAAAACCTATAGAGTCAACATATTTGGCATTGTTGTAGAGAGGAGTACCCTTAAGTGTAGGTCCAGGAGTAGCAACCTTATTCTTAATGGTTCTGATAGAAGTTACTCTACCTATTTTCCTTTCCTTTCCTTTTATCTTTTTGGTAATTTGTTTACCACCATACAGACCTATACGAATTGAAGCATAAAATGCCAAAGCTTTACCTCCTGGAGTAGTGTCTGGATTTTCAAACATACCAGCTTTAAGATTCTTTCTAAGCTGGTTGATGTATACCTGAGTTATTCCCAGAGAGTAAAGCATTTCATTACGTATACGGAAGTACTTATATATTGCCTTAGCTCTGTTACCCATATCTGCAGAAGCATTAAGCATCTCCGAGTTAAGATTGATATCAGTATCTAAAGCTGATATAGAGTCAAGTACCAGAAGGATAGGTTCATTGTGAGTAAGTTGATTTCTCCAATACAAAGCCATATTAGCTACCCAGTCTGATATAGCCTCAATAGATGTACTACGATATACCACAATCTTATTTAGGTCTAGACCGTTTTTCTCAGCCCAACTATTGGTAAAGGATTGTTCTGCATCTACCCAGAGTACCATACCTCCTAAGTACTGGCAACAATATGCAAAATCGTATGCCATAAGAGATTTACCTGAGGATTCCTCTCCAAAGAGTTCAATGATTTTACCGAAAGGACATCCTCCTCCAGTAACCTTATTGAAAGCAAGGAACCTTGTAGGTAGCCAAGGTCTTTTACTCTCATCTACCTCTCCTGCAATATACTGGGATGGGAATTTCTTTTGTATTTCCCTAAGAGTTGGGATTTTTATTTTCTTTCTGCCTGCCATAATTATTTTCTGAATAAAAGGGAGACAAGTGATAAGTATCATCTGCCTCCCTTGTGGTTGATTATATTCGATTATAGGTAAGGCTTAGATATCTCCGTGCCTTTTCTTCTTTGCTGACTTCTCCTTTTTAGAAGATTTAGCCTTATCAGCTTTTTTCTTTTTTACTGGCTTCTCGTCATCTTCATCTTCTGACGAAGTGTCATTATTAAGGAAGTCATTAAGTTCTGATTCCAATTCATCATAAGACTTAATCTGTGAACGAACCATTTCTTCCAGATCTACTGTCTTGAGAAGTGATTTCTCAATCTTAGTAGGTTTGCAAGCTCGTACTGAGTAAGTTGTATCGAATTGACCTGAACCTGAACGTTCGATTTTGATATCGTAACCGGTTTTTGGGTCGGTCATATCACCAGCCTCATCCTCATCAAGCCAGTATTCAATGATATCCTGGTAAACTGAAGATGGTACCATAAGAAGACGTGGTTCTCCATTGTAATCCATCTCCTGACCCTTAGGATCCTTGAAGATAAGACAAGCAAGAGCATATCGACGCGAAGGAACCATCTTCTTAGCTAACTTCTTATCATCCTCATCCTTAGAATCCTTGAGTCTCTTATACTCTTCCATAAAAGGACAAGGTTCCTCAAAGGTTGCAGGTGAGAATACCGAATGTCCGTTAACATAGAATCTTACAATTTCGATAGCAGGCTCATTATCAGGACCGGCAGAAAGAATACGTACTCTAGTAGTACCGTTCTTTGGAAAGATGAATGCACTGCTGGTTCCTTTTTCTGCCAGCTTCTTTTTACGAGCTAAAAGCTTCTCTCTGATTGAAGAGCCATTTGATGACAACTTCTTTGTTTTTTCTTTTGCCATAATTTAAATAATTTAATTATTTGGATTGTTTTCTGAATAAGCTATCTCTGTGAGACTAAGTACTGTAAACTTCTGCTGTTCGAAATCTGGACGGACCTCTATAGGGAAAGATTCCTTTGGAAACTCAATTTCCTTACCAGCATAAAGACCATAGGTTATTACCCTACCAGGATTAACCAAGTCTTTGTATGTTCTGTACTCTTCTGTTATTTCTCCAGACTGAATGACTACTCCCTTACGTGGAAGGTCTTCTTTTGCAGTACCTGGAATGATTATTCCGTTTACATTATACTCTTGTTCCTTTGGAGTAAGGATAAGCAGCTTATTTTCGGGTATAAGTCCTCCAAGGCTAGCTAAACCTTGTTGGAAAAGTTTTACCTTTTCTGAGGATACGAAATTCTGTTTTACATACATATTGTTACTTTCTTTAGGTTTTATATATTTATATAGTTATCCTATTGTCTCCTTTGATTGGCAGAAATAGTTCTAAGTATACCTTCTTTGCTTTCGTAAGCTTTACATAAATCTATAAGCATAGAAGCTTTCTCTGCAGCCTTAAGATATTTATTACTCAAGGATACGTATTTATGATTAGCATTAGCCTTATGAGATACATAATCATTATTCCATGAAGGATTTGCATCTTTTAAGAAGGTCCAAGCTCTGCTATAAGCTTCATCTCTTTCTCTTGCTAGTGCATCTCTACGCTTAATATAATTATTTCTTACTGAGCATAGTATAAAATAACTAGAAGGTATATCACTCAGCTGGGATTCAAGCTTATTTCTATCAATAGTAAGTTCTTTTTGGATATCAATAGTTATTACCTTACCTTGATATTTTACTTTTATTGGAGAAATGTCTACGTCCATCTTAGCAGTGCATTATTTCGGTTGAACGATTCCTTCCCATACGCTCCCTGTGAATATTTTCCCTACCACATTTTGGGCAGGTAACTACTCGGCATTTTTCGGGAGAATCTACCAAGTATGTATCTTCATGCTGATAAGTAAATTCAGCATCGCAATACGGACATCTTGTCACATAACTAGTTTCTCTTATAATACGTTTCATAAGCCTTAAATTCTTTTGGGAATAATTTTGGGTAATCCTTTATTTCTATACCCTTGTACTTCTTATGCTCTTCCAGGTACTCTTCTACTGAAAAGTCAGGCTCAAGCATTTTATTATAGTCATACCCAGGTATAAATGGAAGTTCTTCAGCCATTGAACGACCTATTCCGAAGTCCATTGACATATCTACATCATCGATACTGAATCCAAAGTACTCTTTTGTTGAAGGATTACGGAATATATCCCACATCTGATAAACTATCCACAAATTTATGTCCTTGGGTTTAGGATTGAAGTAGTTAGCATCGTGTACCAAGGTTACAGATGGCATTTTAGGAAGTTTACCTTGTCTCATCATCCAATATAGAAGTACTGAACCAAACAAGCACATATCAGAAGCAGCAGATTGACAAGGCATATTTACTGCTAGACGTACTGCATAAGCAGCTTCTCCTGAATCATCAGAATATATCTGAGGTAATCTTCTCTTCCTACCGAATAGAGATGATACATATCCTTGCTTCCTAAGCAGCTTCTCCTGTTTCTGCATGAACTTCTTAATCTTAGGATGTTCATGAAAGAACTCATTAAGAGATTGTTGAGCTTCCTGAGGAGTAACTATAAGTCCAGCTTTTACATCCGACAACTTCTGAGCAAGTAACTTTGCTTGAATACCATAGATAATACCGAAAGCAATTTGCTTTGCCTGTTTTCTTCTTGTTTTCCAAAGCTTATGGTCTGGGTGATTTTCGTCATCCATTATAGCAAAAGCTTCCTCATAAGGAACTCCATACTTCTTTGCAGCAATAGCTAAGTGAGGATCCTGTCCTTCTCTAAAAGCAGTAAGATATGTTTCATCTCCAGAAAGATGAGCCATAATTCTTAATTCTGCCTGAGAGAAGTCCATTGCCATATATAAAGTACCAGGCCTTGCAATAAGTTGCTTCTTTATGTTTGGGTCTACAGAAGTTTTTGGTATCTGCTGAAGGTTAGGTTCTGCAGATGAAAGTCTTCCTGAAGTAGTTCCATGAATCTTAAACTGTCCATGAAGACAATTGTCATCCTGTACTTTTTCATTCCAACCCTCTATATAGGTTTTGTACATTTTCTCCAAACCTCTCAGAGTTAATACATTGTCCAAGAAAATAGCTTTTGGAGAATCAGGTTTAGTTACCTGCATTCTTAACTCTACCAATGTTTCCTCATCTGCAGATGGAGCTCCACTATCTGTATATTTAAGAATAGGGAAATTAAAACCTTCTTCTGAGTACATTAACCATTTTATGTCTTTATTACTGTTCAGGTTAATCCTTCTTACCAACTCTCTCTCGGTATTATTAGAAAATACTCCAGCCCTTACATTAGTAATCTTCTGTTCCCTTGAAGATATCTTTCTTTTATCTTTTGGGTCATCAGGATTAAGTTTTGATAATTCCTCCTCTATCTTCTCAATGTAATCATCTATACGTTTTTGAGTATACTTCTTTTGAAGTTTTACCATTTTAGGCAACGTATAGATATTTTCTAGAGCTTGTTCTATCTTTGGTTTATATTCTTCAAGTAGCTTTTGATTGAACTCTCTATCGAGATACAACCCGTTTTTCTCTACTGCCTGAAGTACTCGTGAAGCAGGCATAATAAGATTCCTATATAGAGAATATAAACCATTATCAATCAGCTTCTTCTCAAAGAAAATCATTAACCTGAAAGTATAGTCAGTATCCTGACAACCATACTTGCAAAGAGGTTCCAATGGTTTCTGGTCCCAAGGAATTTTATCAAAACCCTTATCAGCTTCATATCCAGAAGCCTCTGGAATATACCTATTTACCATATCCTTTAGACCGTTTGGACGTTCCTCATTTAATAAGTACTTTGCAAGCATTCCGTCTAACATTGGACCCCTCAGGTAGATATTATACCTTTCAAATATCTGAAAGTCAAATTTACCATTCCATGAAATCTTGACTATATCGTGATTTTCTATGACCTCTCTACCGAATAACTTCAGCATTTTTTTCCAATTCCAACCAGGCTCTGTATAATCCTTAGTTTCGAAATGGTCAAGAGGTATAGAACAACCAAAACCTGGCATAAAAGTAACAGATAGAATGGTTGGTTTGAAACTATGATTGTAGATAGGTTCTGAATTAGTCTCAAAGTCTACGCAAGCATATCCTAACTTCTTACAAGCTGAAATAAGTTTCCTAAGCTCTGCCAGTGATTTAATTATGTGATACCTTGTTTGCATTTGATTAAATGTAAAATGGGCAATAGATACTGTTAAATACCTACTGCCCTAAAAGTAACAATTAAATTTCGTCAATAGACGTTTTCAAGAAGTGCCAATCTCTCTTGTATGCGTGAAGAGAATCAATAGTATGGAATAGGAATCCGGGTTTTACTCCTACCTTTTCAGCTACATATTCCATCATGCACCAAGCAAGATATACATCATCTCCGAAGTGTCCAACAAAGTCAGCACTTCTCTGATGATATGTGATGTTCAATTGTTTACCGTTTCCAGTATCACGTATAAGGAAGTCATAGTACATTGAACATGGGATTCTACACATACCATCATAAAACTGAGTATCTCCACCCATAAATATAGGAAGTACAGCCTTACGAGTATCATTATCTGCCTTTAGAAGATTGATGACCTCTTCCAGAGTAGTACCATCAGTGTCGTAAGGACCATTCTTACGATTTATACGTTCTGCATAGGTGTAATCAAACTTACGTCCTTCAGAAGTTTCAACCAAGAACTCTTCCCACATCTTTGGATTCAATTCCCAAGCCTTACCAGGATTGAGCTGTTTACCTGAGATTCTCTCCTTGAACTCTTCATTTGCCCAGTCTTTAGTACCAGTATAAATAAAAAGCTTTTCTGGATCTGGAAGTGAAGTCAAGCAGTACTGCTTGCATATCAATTCCTTAGTAGTCATCTCATCATTTCCTTCGATGACCTTGTTTTGGTAGGTCTTGGGATTATTGAGTAATCCCATTTCCCATAAATCTCTGCCCATTTCGGACATCAACTCATAAGCGTTGTTATAAATTCTCATAATGTTATTTATTTTAATTCACTTATTTATAATAAGATAGAACCTAACTTTTACCTGAGTGTTTTGGATTTCTTCTGTCTAGTAAGCTTCTTCTTATAAGCTTTTCTCTGAGAGTAGGATATTACATTCTCGGGATATTCTATACCATCGTCGTCCTCTAGTACTAAATTCTTTGCAAGTAAAGGTTTATATGTGTACAAGTCAGGACGTAAAACTTTGAATGACCTAAGGTATACCTTGTAAGATGAATTCTCCTTTTCAGTAGTGCTCATAAATTTATCATAAACTTCCTTGAGCCTAACTATCCAAGAATTCTTCTTATCTGTACCTTTCAGAACCTTTTTCAAAGGTTTGTGAGCAGCATACATTAGCAAAGTTTCAACATTACCATACATCTGAGTTGCAAAGCAATTTATCTGTACAGTCTGATTCTTACCATATACATACTCAGCCATTCTCTGAATTAGAAGAAAGTCGAATATCAGCCTCTTAGTGATTTCAGAAGCCCTTAACACCATAGTTATTACCGGTACATCCTCCTGGAACCTTTTAGAGAAGGTTGCAGATAGCAAGCATTGTTTACCATTATTATGGGAATTACCAAATATATAACTAATGTTGTAATTCTGATTATAAGAGGCTTTCTTTATATTCAGCTGAGACTTAATAAGGTCCAATTGATTAAAATCCAAGTAGTTATTAAGAAGAACCGTCCACTTAGATTCAGTGTAATTGAAATGCCTTCCATAATCAAATTCAGGATCTACCCAAGCCTTCCGTATCTTAACAAATACATTATAGCAAACAGCTACTCCTGAGTTAGCTATTGCTCCTTTGGAGAATAGTGTAGGGTCTAATCTCAGGAAAGCTTCATTAAGCTTTTCCCAAGCCTCCATAGAAGTAGCAAACTCCAAACTATGGATAGTTTCCTCAACATTATTCTCCAAGCCTTGAAGGGGTCTATTCCATCCGCTCATTAGTATCCTGATTTTTGTCTGAAACGATTTACCATGTGCTTCTTAAAGAAGAGAACATAAAAAGTCTCATCAGTGAATCCCATAGCCATAAGATAACCACAATATGAAATGAAAGCTTGTACTACCTCAGCTTGGTATCTTACACCATCTGTTAACTCTTGAGTCTGCTTCCAAGTTTTGTTCTTAAGGAAGTTACGAGAGAGGTTCAAATGATATGCTACCTTCCATAACATGTGGTCCTCGTCAGCATGAAGCTTAGGATTCATATTACGGAATCCAGGGATATAACTATTTACGTGAGCTACATCCTTGTTGTAGTACTCCAGATTAGCATCACTAACAACTGGAAAGAGGTTCATTGACTGTTCTCCCCAACCCTCCTTAAGATGCAAGTTATAACCTATCATCATCAGGTCATGGAGAATAATCTCTGAACCAGAAGGATAACCTAGTACCTTACGAGCATATTCATAAATATCTTCAGGACTGATGTTAGCATAAAGCATTAACTCTACGAAGAAAGCAAAAGCATCAGCTTGTTCCTCGTTAGAGTTCTGAAGATGGTTGATGAGCATTTCAAATTGCTCCTGATTCAAATTATCCTCATTAAAACCGTGCTGAGCTAACATATCGAGAGCTGCTGATGTAGATTCATAACCTTCTGCAGTTTCCTCAATAACTCTAGAGGAGAAATCCTTGAGTACTACCTGCCCATTCTCAGAATTGATACTGATAGGGTAAGGAGGTAAGTTCTTCTCTATCTTACCGATGTAACCCTCCATGAGCAATGATTGAAGGTCAAAGATGGACTCAAGGTATTTCCCATCTTTTACTACAGGAGGATTATCTTTAATGTTACGTATATCCATAATATTTATTGGTTTTTGCTTGAATTACCCATTCCTTTGGTTTGACGAGTTCCCCAGTTTTCAGCTACCTTTTCATATTCTTCCAAAGTAATCTCTTCTGGTTCTGTAAGAAGGATAGGAATATGTACGAACTGAGTTACAGCTTTATCAGCTTGGAGAGCCTGAGTCTTTCCATCAGTATTATATACTCCCAGGTGATACTCTCCTGTATAAGGAGAATCACAAACTTGAGCAGTGAATATGAATCCCTGCTTACTTGAACGACCTGATTTGTTGTTAGCCTGCATCATAGAAGGCTGAGGCTCCAGCAATCCTCTAATTCCAGAAGGAATGGTTATACGAGTTCTTGGTCCAACGAACAGTTCTTTAATATAACCGTCCTTTGTAGTTGATACACTGAACTGGTCCTCTCTTACAGGAGGATTTACCACATGTTCAAGATGAGCATTAGCTTCTACCTGAAGCAAATCATTTACTTTGAGGTCTTTTGGGAAGTAGAAATCTAACCCAGCATCTCCTTTGTTAGCTCGATGAGGGAGTTTTACGTCCCTTACACGAACACATCTAAATCTTGATGTTTTTTCCATTGTTTTACTTTTTGTTTTTGAGTTCTTTATATATCTTTCTTAAGTCTCGGCTTGGTACTTCGAACTTCTTACAAGCTGATTTGATTATCTCTCTACGTTCTTTTCCAGCTCGCATCATTTTTCTCATATACTTTTTAATGCTGGCAACGTCTTCAAGAATATCCAAATCCTTGTAGTGATTCTCTTCTTCAAGTTGCTTACGAGTTTTGTTCATAAGCTGACTCATCTTAAAAGCGCATGCTTCTGAATCTCCGCATGACCTACATTCACTTGTACTTAGGTCATACTGCTTACCAAAGCAAGGATCTCCATTAGAACCAATAGAAGCTAAATCTAAAGGTTCTAATGGACTGTGCTTGCTAAGGTCTGGAAGGTTTTTTTTCTTTTTAGCCATATTATTTGTTTATTAAATATAAATATATTTATATGCTATAGTACTACCAAATACGAGGTGAGTTAGTAGAGTCGTATCTCTATCCCCTTAGACTGAGCTTTCTTCATCTTACTAGAAGTAGAAGATAAATCTCCAGTAAATATAATCTGCACATTATCCCAAGAAGTAGTCTCGGTATATTGTGGATTTGCTTCTAAAAATGCTGCTTTAGTTTTATAATTCTGCGGCTTGCCAGTCATTATTATAGGTATCTTTCTAGTATTTTCCTCTTTATGGAAATCAGATAACTTCTTTCCCAAAGCATTAAGCACTAGCATTACTTCCTTATATTCTTTAGAATTATAATCAAATGCCCACTTATAAGCTTTATGAGGTAGATGGGTAAAATCATTCTCTAAACCAAGAAGTAGATTTTCTACTTGCTCAGCTACTCTCTTACCACATGAAGTAAAATTGCAGGATTGGATAATCTCACAGAGAGTAAGCTTCTCAAGTACTTCTAAGAATCCAACTCTACCATTATGACCAGTCTTACCCCTGCCTAAAGCTCGGTATATTATCTTTGGATGTAGTTGCAAGATATTAGTGATACCTAAAGTAAGGTTTTTCCTTTCAAGATATCTCCATATTTGCTCAGCCTTAGATTCCCCTATAGTTGGTATGTTGAGAGTATTAGCGGAGTTTACAAAACGTATACAGTTCTTAGATCTTTCTGAAAGCTTTGCCATCAAATGACATCCATTAGGATAAGCTTCCTTAGGTAAGTTAAGATTTTCCTCAGAAAAAGAGCTGGTATCTTTTACCTTATATATGAACGGTATTATATCTCCTGCAAGAGAGAGTACTAACTTAGTTCCCTTTGCAATCTTCTTATCAAGTAGATATCCATAGTTGTGACCAGAAGCTCTCTTAATCACTTTACCATCCATAGTTACAGGCTTTACAATAACTACTGGGTTATATTCTCCGGTCTTACCTATTTTCCATTCTATATGGTCAACCTCAGTAACTGATAATTGTGGTTTGAATTTGATAGCAACACAGTCCTTAGGATATTCTCGTGGAGTCTTAAGTCGATAGATGTCTAATGGTTTGATAACAAATCCATCCAGAGGATATTTACCTTTGGTTCTCCAATCAAGCATCTTATCATAAATAACCCTAAAGTCATTTGCAGACATGTTTACCTTTACCTCGAATTGCTTAGGCAATTTATCTACAAAAGGAGAACCTTTCCAAACCTTAGTTAAGTAAGTCCAATCTTTATCCTTCCAATGTTCATTATAGTCGTTGATTCTAAGCTCATATATGACGAATCCTAAGTCACTATATCTGGATTTTAGATTCTTATCATAATCTGCATTGATAGTACCAGATACAAATGCTCTTGGATTAGCGAACTCTTCTGAGTACCGGTTCATGAATAATTCCTTGTCTATCAGGATTTCTCCCCTTACCATCCATTTTTTTGATTTGGTCTTTGGAGCGTATGGTATACTTTTAGCACCTCCTATCTTAGTAAACATATAATTAACCAGTGGAGTAATATCTTTACCAAATTTTCCATCTCCTCTAGTAGACGCCTTAATTATCTCATTTTCGATACCATTATGCTGAAATACTACCTCAAAAGAGCATCCATCATATTTAGGAGTAATTATAACTCCTCTCTCAAAATTAACTATGGCATCTGCCTGTGAAAAGTAATCATCCCAGTTATCGTTATGTACCTGGATTTTCTTTAAGCTTCCCATCAGTACAGGATGTTCAACAGTATAAGAGGGATTCCTTCTTGCACCTACTGGTCCAACATTAGAAAGACCAAGAGACTTCTCCAACTCATCAAATTCTAAGTCGGACATAATCTCTTGGCCGTTATAGTAAGCATCTTTTGCTTTGTGATATAAATCAATTTTATTCATAATTCTTTAGATATGTTGGGCTTTGATACTTTTGCAACCTCTTTTGGTATGCTATACTTTTATCAATACCGCAGGATTCTAACTCAGGACAGTGTCCTTGATGAATACAAGCAGGAACCATAAACCTTGCAAGTATTGGGTCTACCTTATACATTTCCTCAAGAACCAATCCCCAACATTCTCTGGTTTCCTTAGAAGCTTTCTTACACAGTCTCTTGTAAGAGATGTTAAGAATTGCCTGAGCATTGATTAACAGTGAAAAGTTGACAAGGTCAGTTTGTCTTCTTTCTGAACGGTCATGAACCTCAGTGAGGTCTGAACGTGAAGTTGATACAAATGGAGTAAGTCCCATAAAATGACGTACCAAATGTACATGAACGAAATATGGTACATCGTAGAACGTGATGTAGAATTGTAGACACCTGATAGGTGAATGTTCTGCCATTAACATTTTATCTTTCCACTCATCAGTAGGTGGATTTACCATTTTTAGGTTTCTGGTTTGTAGAGCTGCTCTTTTTACCAAATCCCAATCTGTAAGCTTTTCGATTGTTACTTTCATAATTCATTATACTTTAATTGTTTCAGATTGTTCTTAAATATCCTCATACACATATCTATTTGTGTATCGTCTACTTTGAACTCTCCTGGAAGATAAGCATCCATGATAGCATATAGCTTATCATATATCCAATGAGCAGGAGCATCTTTACCTTTTCCAATACGTTCAAGTATCATCTGGTTAATGTCATCGTTGTACTCTTTACCGAGCTTGCATAATTTCATAGCACAATATGCCCAATTCATACAGTCCAGGTAATCCTGAGATTCATATACCTTAAGAAGAGTATTACTTATAGAAAAGAACATAATCGTCATGTGATATGAGTTAAGCTCTCTCCAGTGTACTGATTTCTCATGTATCTGGTCCAAATGCTTTTGGCTTAAATCTTTCCTTAGCTCTTGGCGGTATCTATCTCTGAGTTCGTTTATAACTCTGGAGAGTTTCTTTACTTCATATATTCTACGATCTCGGCAATAGTTTTGTACTTTATCAACGAAGTACCAGATAGTATCAATAATAACATAAGGAGTAAAAGCTATAGCCATGTGCTCTTCAAATGTAAAAGCCTTAAGCATTGCTTGTACGTTTTCCTTACATTCTTGGCGAAAAGCTTCTTCTCTTTCCTCTCGGCTTTGTACCTTTTGGATAGTATATGACTCAACAAATCTTATAGGGTCCATTATAGTATATCATTCAAATTAATGTATTTGTAATCGTACTTATCTGGATTTACCGTATGAATAAGGTACATATCCTCTTTGTCCATTAGGAATGTTTGTTCCTTTTGGTAAAGGATTTTTAAAGATTTTCCCTCCTCTACTGGTTTGAGACAACCATGAACGTATTGTACTTTTGGATTTCCATTCTCCGTGACTTCCTCTTTAGATTCTACCTTAAAGAGGTAATAGCTCCAGTCCCTTGGTGGGTTAACTATGAGATTTTTCCAGTTTACCATTGTTATATTCATTTTTGATTATTACATATTAAGATAGAACCTATTGATAAAGAAGTGTATACCTCTGAACGATAGCATATCTGCAGATAATCTTCATTGCAATTAGGCAGATGGCTTTAGTATATAAATATAAGTATATGCCTTATTACCTTTAGAAATATATCTTTCCTCCTAACGGAAAAAAGATATAATCTATTAGTAGATACCATAACCTTCTTAGAAAGGTAGGTTATCTGGCATATGATTCTTATACTTATTCCAGAGCTTCTTTAAATCAATGACTTTTAGATTCTCATCTTTATAATATCTTGCTCTACGTCTTGAATGACGGGACAAATACTGACCTTGATATTGAATGTCATCCAAGTATACCCGGGTCTTTCCTTTGAAAGTTCTTACCAAACGTCCGAGGAACTGTATGGTCTTCTCCTCTGAAGACATACCTGCAGCATTACACATATACCTAAGCTTAGGGAAGTTCTTGCCTCGAGCAATGATGGTAGTTGATACCAGGATATCTATTTCTCCGGCTCTAAACTTTTGCATTATATATTTGCGTTGCTTATCAGGAGTATTAACGTGAACACAGGCAATGTTTAGGCTATTGTCTAGATAATTCTTAAGATGCTTGCAAATATTTTCACAATGTGCAATATGCTTGCACACTACGAGTGCCGGGATATTGCCATTTGCTAAAGCTTTCCTTATTCGGTCTTCTACAGCCATATACCCACTAAAGTTATTAGTGATGGTATCATCATAGATTTCCTTATAAGAGGTATGAGAGCTTTCGTAATTACCATAGTATGGTTTGGTATCTACCAACTTAACTATGACCTTAGTAGAGTACCCTTTCTTAATCGAATCCTTGAGCCTAAATTCGAACAACCTTAACCCAAAGAATGATTCCAGGTTCCAGTTCTTAAGTTCATCCTTTTTAAGGCCAGACATATAGATAGTTCCTGAAAGACCTAACCTTACTCTAGTATTATATAGGTGTGATAGTACATTCTGATAGGTTTTACTTCCTGCAAGGTCAGCCTCATCAACCAGAACCATATCTATCTTTTCCAGTTCCCTTTGATAAGACTTCAGGTTTCTAGATATAGATTGTACCATACCAATACTAAACCCAGTCCAGTTAGTTACCTTACTACCTTGGATATATGTAACCTTTTCATCTGGTACATACTCCTTGAACTCTTCCTGGGACTGACGAAACCAATCAGCATCATTAGTGATAAGAAGTGTTCTAAGCTTTTTACCAAAGGTATAATACAAGGCAGACATCAACAATGACTTACCAAAGTTTACCGTAGCATCGATTACACCAACCTGTAGAGGAGTATTACCAACTTTATTATGCAATATGCAGTTGATAGCTTCTACTTGCTCTTCCCTAAGCTTAAACTTACCTACCTTAGTGACTGGTTTTTTTGGTATTTCTATAGGTCTACGGTTATCTACTACCTTAACCTTAAGTCCATACTCAAGGCACTTCTTATAAACACGAGGAAGAAGTCCAATCTTGAACTTTCCATATTTGCTCAAGAAATGGACTTTACCATCCCAATCTCTAATCCTTTGCCTTAAGAAGAAGGCTTGAGGATGTCTGATGGACATTTCCTCATACAACTTAATAGCATATTTCTGAGGAATATCCAGTTCGCATTCATTGCAATTTTTAATGATTATTTTACTCATCGTCTCCACGTATTTGGTCCCAGAGACTTCCTTTCACCTCAGGAGTAGAAGCCTTGACTGAGACATTGTGTTTAAACATAAATTTCACGTAATACTGATAAGGTTTATCACCTAACAGTCTTTGAGGTTCTGGCATACCATTGCACCATTCCAAAGCATCAAATTGAGCATCTATCCAATACTCATAGTCTATACCGTTCTTTTCGCAGAAGTCTCTTAATGCCTTGAAATATACATATGTTTCCGGTTGGTCTTTATAGTTTACCTTAAGACCGGTTCTATCTGCAATAACCGAAGCATAATAATCATGTACTCTTGCAGTTGCTTCAGCATTATCATCATCAAGAAGGTCTTTTTGAGCCTTATAATCATCAGATATATTTTGAGCCATAGAAACTAAACGGGGAAGGAAATTCCTAAGAGTCCTTCCCATACGGCTAAACCCTATTTTAATATATTGGATATAACCTTCCCGAGTTTCTAACCCAAAATCATGACAAAATATATTGCAGGCTTCTGCCAAAGCTTTTACTTGAGGCCATTGGCGCTTATCTGATTCATCTATCTTTTTGACTCCACGATGCTTTAGCTGGATACGTACTGCATAAAGTATGCTTGCAGCTAAGTTTGCATCTCCTGGCGCCGCTAGAGCAATATTACTTACTTTCTTTATATTCTTTTTATTCGTTATTGCTACTATTCTAGCTGTAGCTGCCTTTTGCTTAGCAGCAACGAAAAATCTCTCAGTAGGGAATCTGTTTATTCCAAATTCCTTGAGTAATGACCTGAACTGAGATTTAGTTATGTGTATACTTGGGTCTCTCATATTATAACTCGTTCTTTAATTGCATTAAATCATTGTAATTTTGGTAATGAGTAGAGCAGATGTATTTGAAGACTCTCTTTCGACCTAAGTCATTACAGTCCTTTTCATCAGGTAAGTAAACCACCTTTACCTTTTTATATGATACCAATTTCAAGGCCAGGTTTATAGCTTGCTCCTTAGCATCTGGGTCTAACAGGATAATTATCCTCTCTACTGGAGATTTTATTATCTCGTTTATCTGATAAGCAGATATTGCTTTTCCCATAGTAGCAATTCCCCGTTCTCCCATAGTCATAGCGTTTATTGCTCCTTCACATAAATAAACGGCCTTGTACATATAGAGAGCATCATAATTGTATATGATAAACTCCTTGCCAAGTCCGGTAATATCCTTATTTGGATTACTATAACGGGGCCCATTACCTATAACTAGACGAGCATTGTAATACCTTAGCTCTCCGTTATAATAAAAGGGTATGATAAGATATCCGAAGAGAGGTCCATCATTGCAATATCCTACTCCCATACGAGAAAGAGCCTGTACATCAAAACCTCTCTTCTTAATATATCCTCTCACTGTATTAGCCAACTGAGAATCCCCATATTTAATGTTCTGAAATCCTTCAGGGAGATATACTGGTTTCTTTTCAGCTAATTCTACCTTTTCCTCATGGAAAGTATAAGTATCAAAGTCTGCAGAGTTTAAGAACCTCAATAGTTCTGACCATTCGTCAAAGTTCTCTATATCCATTACCATTTGAGCAGGTCTTGGATGTTCTCCACACCTGAAACAGTTGGACCTATAAGTGGATAAGTTAATACCCATCTTATTCTCTCTGCCACAATATGGGCATACAGGGAGTTTCATCCAACCGTTTCTATATTCATAAGCTCCTAACCTTTTGATGAAATAGGTTTTAAGCTTACTCTTAAACTCGTTATTCACCATCATAGCTTGTACCATTTAATACCTCTGAACGATAGGCATATCTCTCCCATACTTACTTCCATGTTTTTGTAAAATCCGAATGCCCCGGTTAATTACTCTACGGAATCTTATTAAGTCTGTAAGAGTTAAGATACCTAAACTCTCGGCAAGATTTTCAGATACCCTACAAACAACTATCTCAACTCCCCACTCTTGGTTTTCATGATTACGATTACCATCAGGAAAGTACCTTACTGCTTCGGGTTTCTTTTTAACCTTGAACTTCTTATAATGCCTTATCATTAATTTTAGGATTTGTGATTCTTAACCCACGGTCATATACAAAGTACTGTATAGCTTTCACTATATCACTTGCACTTATACCAATTGCCATAGAAAGTTGTTTAACTGCTTTCTTCTGATGGTCATCGAGAGGAATATTTACCTTGTCTAAAGCTTCTTTATAAGCTTCTGGAGTAAAAATCCCCTTCACTACTAATGTTACTTTTTCTTCCATATTAAATATCTCCTGTTATATGTTAAATATCTCCTGTTATATGTGCTCGTTTATCTGAATCTGCATCTGGATTAGTTTTCTTTCCAGAACTCTTAGTTATAGCTTTGTCTAATTTATCACCATATAATTCATCGTACTTCTTACGCTGTTCTATGGTAAATTCTTTAGCCTTTTGCTTCTCAATATCTACGTGAAACATAGCTCGCCCTGATGGTTTACCGTCTCGTTGAACTACCAATTCCAATCTCTGTATACCATCCTTATCCTCTTGTTCAGTAGCATTAAGACCGTATATCACATGTACGTGACGTACAATATCAACACACTTAGCAATATCATTCTCATCGTAACGAGTAGCTCTATGTTTACTACCTTCACGAGTAATATGATTAGCTGTCCATACCATATCAAGGTTCTCGGCTTCAGCCATATTCTGTATATCAATATACACATTAGAAATTCTTTCGGTATCTTCCTTGTCCCTATTGATAGATGCAAGCTTTGCTCCGTAGTCTATAATAACTACCTTAATATAAATCCCTTTATTGGCTAGCTTATGTATAAGTTCGGATATATAATTGCAGTCGGTTACCATTGCAGGAACTCTCTCAACTACCATTTCTACCCCAAACCGTATAAGTTTTCTTATATGACGGGACTCAAGGTCATCATATTCTCCAGAGTAAACTTCTTTTTTAGTTTTACTAATAGATGCCTGGATAACACGGTCCATGATTTGGTCCTTGCCATTCTCGGTATCAATATAGAGAACTGACTTCTTCATACGAAGATAACCCAAAGCTAAATTCACCAAGAAAAAGGTTTTCCTTGCTTTAGGTTTATCCAGTAGGACTCCTATTGAGTGAGCAGGGAATCCTCCTGCATTAGTTAATTTATTTATTTGTCTAAAAGGACAAGGGATAATTGCTGGGTCTGCCTGACGTTTGAACTGTCTATCTACCAAGTCTCTGGTAAGATATAATGGTTCATCTTCCTTCTTAGGCTTTGACTGCTGCAATATCTTCTCCAGCTTCTTAGAATATTCCTCATACTGGTTGAAGTCATTCAGGTCTAAAGATTCATTCAGATTCTTAACACCTATATATGTTACGAACTGATAAACTTTTTCCTGGATGTAATCCCTGTCATTCAGGGGAAGAGTGTAAAGATTGTCGATAATTTTTATTATATTAGGGACATCGTCCTTAGTTACCAAATCGACATATTCCTTACTCTCTAGTAAATCTTTCAGTACCTCCTTTAATATATTTCTGGAGGGAATTCTACCTTCTTTCTTGAAGAACTTTGTTATGCCTTCAGCAATAATCGAATGCTCAATCAAAGTTAGATAGCTGGGCTTAATCTTCTTAAGCACCAAACCTCCTTCTTTATCTTGAACAATGAAACGAAGTATCTCCAATTGAAAGTCAGTATTGAACTCAAACTTAAATTTGTTCTTTCTGGCCATTTCTACGAGAGTTTTATTATTTTTATATAATATAGAACTACTTAGTCTCGGTTTGCTACAGGCAGGTAGCCACTCACTACTCCAGTATACAAATCCTCAGCTCTTAGGTGAAATTTTAATAAATTTCTTATTATATATAAAATAAATTATGTAATTTTGCATATAAAATAAATTTAACTTAGTCAAGGCAATGAATAAAACAAATGGAAACGACGGCTCAGAGTTGCATAGACTCAAACCTATGCAAGAGGGCTATGACCAAGAACTATTTAATAGGCTCTACAAACTTTGCAGACCGGTTATCAAAAACCTGGTTAGACAAATTGATGCAAGGAGATATAATGTGACTCCAGACATCATTCAATCTCAATTTGTAGACAAGATGCTTTTCGTCTTCAACAAGTACTACGGTAAAGTAGAGGAAGAACAACTCAAGGCATATATCCTCCGTTCTCTTTCTACTTACAAAGTTCACCTACTTAAATATGCTTACAATGAGAGGGCAGAATTCAACCAGAGCTTAGCTTCATTGGATGAATTATTTGATGATAGCAAAGAATATATAGATGACTCTGATGAAGTAGTATACCGTGAAGAACTCCTGGATAAAGTACATAAGTATATGAAAGAGCATTTATCGGACGATGCTTATATGGTTTGGCAAGTTGTTACTAATCCTCCTCCCTATGTAGAGGAAAGAATGTTAGGTCCAAGAGTTACCAATATAGTAATTGCAGAGTTCTTTGATCTCCCAAAGACTCGCAGAGCAGTTAAATGGATTGGAGAATTAAGAGAAGATATAAGGTATTGGATAGAAAGAGCCGGAAAAGAAATTAAGTTAGATTAAACACAAAAAAGGAGAGCTCAGCAATGAGCTCTCCAACCAATCAACTTAGAAACGTATGGCAAAAAGAACAAGAAATTATTCGGTGGCCTGTTGTGTGATTGTTTTGTATGAATTGCTTTTGCGGATATAACGCAAAGTGATAGCAGGTATCAATTTATCTATTTCCAAAGTCTCTTTTGGAGTTTCAGTTATAGCTCCTGAATCTGATATAGAGTTCAGATTAAAGCTAGTCCTAAGAGCACCATTAGTGTATATAGTACCACCATTGTGTTTACTCTCCCACTGACCGTTGATTCCAGTATTTCTAGAAGCATAGTTAGTAAGATAAGCATTATCACCACTTTTACCGTTATCAGTAACCTCTCTGTCGATAAAGCCCATAGCATGAAAATGCTTAGGCAAATCAGTTCCCTTAATTGTAAAGGTATACTGACCGTTATCAGCTTTTGGATTGTATACATCTCCAGGACGAGTGAGCATTGTACCCTGAGATGTATTTATACCACCAATACCTGCATAACCTATTACTACTCTACCTGCAGCAACTGAGTAATCTTCCCAGCCATCTGGAACCTGGTCTCCATCCCAAAGAATGATACTACCTGGTTGTAGTATGTTCTGCTCTACCAAAGTCTTAAGCTCTGCCAGTTCTTTGGACACGTCAGTAGTATATCTTGATGCTTGATACTCCATATACTCATACAGAGATTTAAATCTGGTGTTATCAGCCTTGAGAGGAAGACCCTTGAAAAGGAAAGTCTCTATTCGGTTGATTGCTTTTACCAAGAAGTTGTGAATACTGTAAGAGTAAGGTAGTTCTGCAATTCCTTGGCCCTGGTAAGGAACGATGGAGAACTTCTCCATCTTCTGAGTTTGCTCATTGTAACCTTCCCCATAGATACCGATAAGTACCCAGGCATTCAGATTAGCATTAAACTCAGGTATAGCACTCTTTGCTTTGTTTTCTAGAAAGTTGAATGTACTCTTAGAAGTAAGGAATGGGTCATCCTCGTCTACGGAAGTGATGTTACCTATAAGGTCTTCATCAGTCTTAGGCCAGTAGATATTGGAAGCTTCCTTATATATTTTGTAGAAGTCCACTCCTGAGTTATTGTAGAAAGCCTTGAAAGTTACAGGATTATCTACTGCCTCAGTTATAGGGCTATGTACTGCAAATAGTAATACCTCTGGAGAATTAGTTCCTGAGATTGGTACACTAATGCAGTTGTTGTTTTCAGTAGTACTTCTCCAAAGTGTTCCATCTCTTGCAATGAGAGCATACATAGGCTGAGTTACATCATCTCCAGGAATGTATCTACTGTTTACTCTTCCTCGAGTAATGAAACGAAGAGGGTCTCGGTCTTCCTCTATTTCTGATGCCGAGTTAGAATCTCCCAAAGCATAAGGGTATACTAAAAGAGTATCATTCTGTACCTTAGCACTACCGAATCCACATATAGGACCTATCCCGCTTGGGATACCTATAGCTTCAGCAATTCTCCGAGAACTGATTTTATCGCCATAATTAAAAAATACTTCTTGTGCCATAATTACTTATTATTAAGTCGTTGATAGAAATCGGTTTTGATATTATCATAGGCCAACTTTACGTTGGTAAAGGCCCGTTTATTATTAGGCCCATCCACATTATATATCTCATTCTCAACTACCTTAGCTACCTGGTCTATCCATTCATTATTACAGTATTTAGATAACCGGACTCCACGGAAGGTAAATGTATCGAACTTCCTGCAACGGTCTTCATACATCACCGTTAAAGCCTTGTGTATCTTCTCTAACGTAACTTCTTTATTTTCTATATGGTTCTCTTCCCTGATTCTTTTGATGAGCCTGCATACTTGTTCTACTGATAGGTCAAAGGCAAATCCAATTAGATTCATAATACGTAGTTGAGTTTCTGGTCTTAAGCCTTCTACAAGGTCATTGAGCAACTCGTTTTGCTTCCTGGTTTCTGACAGTACACCTTCCAGATTTGTTTTGTTGTCAGACATAATCTGGTTGATAATATTCTTAAACCATTTGAAAATAGTCATCATCAGGGCGGCAGATAGTATAAGATAGAAGGCAGCCATTATAGTAAGGGCACCATAATCACTGATGCCTTTAGCTACCTCGGTTACTTGAGAAACGTCAGTCATACCAATATTCTAATTAAACGTCCTACAATTACGCCACCAATGGTAAGCGCCCAGTCAACCCAGTCCCATTTACCTCCCCACAACTTGTCTTTAAGTTCTAGAGAGGAAGCCACCCCTAATCCAGAAAGGGTAGCACAGTAATTGCTATCGGAAAGTAAGCCAATAGCTAAGCCACCTACTACATGTTGCAAACGGTGACTTTCTTTAAGCCATGAAATTATATTTTCCATATTATTTATTATTTATATTTAATTCGTTACTACTATAACCCATTCCGTAGATTCATCTCCAGGAATAATGGTTAGAGTTTTTGGTGTAAGGTCTTCGGCATCCCATTCTAACTTGATAGGCTCTACGGTGATAGCAGAAGGGTCAATTACTTTGAAGGTCTTCTTTGTAGGAGTTCCATCAGGATTAGTCTCAACTACATTACCGTTGACTACTGGTACGAATGTATAGGGTTTATCATCAGGAGTTACACTATAAGCAGTGAATGTATCTCCGTCCTTATATATATCCCCAGTGACCAATTCCTTAATCAATAAAGTATCAGTAGGCTTGTTGCTGGACACCCTCAAGATAGCAATAGCTTGTCCATTTTTCAGAGCTCCTGTAGAAGGAGTTACTTCCAAATTAACAGTAGACTGCCAATCCTTAATTTCTAGAGTTACTTCAGAATACTTTGCAGGAATTCCTTCATCTTCGTCTGCAGACTCTAGTTTGTACTTAAAGGTATACGTACCGACTTCTTTTAGAGTAATGGTAGTACCTAATACCTCATTACTTCCATCAGGCATTATAAATTCTCCGAATTCATCAGCATCATCGTCATAAATATGGATAGTACCATCTGTGTTTCTATAGGCAGGAACAATACGGAATTTAGCTTCTGTATCATCTTTAGACAGCTGATAAATTCTATTTAATCCTATGAGGTCTTCTGAAGTAGTTGGTAACCAGCCATTATTATTTACAGGAAGGATAAGTATACCAGTAACCTCATCTTTGGTATGGATTGGTATTCTGGCATCATTAACCGTTAGAGTTGCTATTGTACTGCTTCCAGAAGACATCCTGAATGAGAAGGTTCCTTGAATCTTAGAAGTAACCTTTACCTTGTATACTCCATCAGTTCCAGATTTATCCAGCCATTCTACTGAGAAATCAGAACCACCTACCCTAGTATCTTCGTACTTAAGGTTTAAGTTAGTACCATCTGCAGTAATAATAGTAAGGCTCTTAAGGGAGTTGTCGGAATCCTTATTACCAAGTAATGGAGTACTGGTCTGAGTTATTTGTACAGTAGCCTCTACTGAAGAAACCTCGTTAGTAATATTGAGTTCAATAGATGGTTTTTGAGTAGAACCCTCCAACAAGTTTACATCCCAAGTTAAAGATACTGATAACCTGGTTACTACTGCCCAGAGAGAATCATCCTGAGAACCGTACTTAGGTCTAATAAGATAAGCTCCATTATTAGGTACTATCCAAATACTTCCAGATTGAATGCTTGTAGATGGTATATCAGCAGGTACTGCTACGGCATTTTGAATTATAGGCTGTACCTTTGCAAAATCCACTTCTGACATTTCAGCTTTTGCTTGAGCTTCGGTCAAAGTAGAGAGAATATCAGCAGTTAGAGGAGCTCCGTCATAAATAAGCCCAGAAGGAACATGGTTAAATACTAACTTAACCTGGAATATCGCACTCCTACCATTAGCTCCAGTTATAGTAGCAGTAGAAGCCTTTGACCAACTATACTCAACAATAGGAGCAAGTCTACGTACAAATACATTGTAAGCATCCTCTATTATAGCATCCTCTTTGATGACAATGGAAGATTCTATAGTATATGAAGGACTTGGTGAGAACTTATAAGTACCTCCCTTGGTAATAACAAACGTAGCATATCCATCATCACCTACCAACTCTATCTGGTTAGTAGTTTTATTGATAACGTTTACCGGCACTGCTATACCGTGAAAAATCTTGGTAGCTTTTACTCTAACCGTTACTGATGGATGTTCTCCATCAATCTTCTTGTTTTCCGAAATGATTTCCGGAGTTGATATAGTATAAGTAGGTACTGCTACAGCCTCTTTACTTATTATATGGGTGATTTCTTCGTTACCAAGCTTAAAGTGATATAGATCCTCATCGTTTATCATACCACTAACTGTGAAGGTATATGGAGATGTTCGATGAGTCTTAGTACCACCTTCTAGCCAAGATTCAAAGTCCTTAGAGACCTCATTGCCAAAACTATCGTAGATTACCACCTTGAACAGTAGGTCTATAACTCCTTGTACCTTAGTAGAATCTCCAGCCTCTTCCCATTTGAAGTTAAACTTATCGTACTTAAACAGTTTCATAGTATAGGTTTCCTCCATTGACTTCCCATTGATATAGATAATAGGATGTACAAAGTAAGGTACAAACCTTTTAATGAAAGCTATCAATGCTTGATAATCTTGATCTCCTATTTTACCGGTAATGTTGAAGGTTACGTTTATACACTGCTTCATTCGGTAATATTCATCCATACGGATATTGTCATCATCGAAAGAGTCTGTGTTAAAGTATGAGTAGTTTATTACCGTGAGTTCCTTTTCATCCTTCTCCCATCCTGGGTCATCAGAAGTTATAGTAATGGCCAATTTATTAGACTCATTACTGAATACACCAAACATTACCTGGAAGAACTTTTCAGTTCCTCGTATCTTGAGCAAGGTATTAGTGTATTTTATAAGATTCCTTTGCTGTTCCTCTGATAAACTCAATGGTCTATGGTCTGTTGATATACGGGCAAATGGCATTTGGCCTAACATTTCCCAAAGAAGGTTAAGGTAGTACTTCTGAGTACTACCTATATCCAAAATCTCTAGAGAACTGTCAATTTCTGCTTTTATATTATCTTGGAAATAAGTTCCACAGATTTCTAGAAGCTTCTCTAAAATGCCCTGCCCATTGTCATCTTTATAAGTATCTTTACTCTTATAATAGAATGGCAAATAGTCTATGAGATGTTTGATGTCTATCATACCGTCTCTCTGATTTTAAGTTTGAGTAAGTTTGGGTCATCGAATACCACCTGATTGAATCCTGGTTCTTCGTAATCCATATTAGGCTCAGAAATAATTATAGAGTATTTAGAACCTTCACTGATACGATTACGGTTTTTCAATGTGATATTGAATATCATACCATTACCGTAATCCTCTACTCTAGTAGAGTCAGCATTGATATCCTTCTGTACGTATCCTCCGGTCTTGGAATATATATTCCAGATGCCATTGTTTGAGAATACTATTAAGTACTCCATACGGCCAGAAGCTTTCTCTATACCGTTGGTTCCAAAAGCAAGCTGGAGTTGAGTATCTCCGTATATGATAGTAGGCCAAGGGCTTATGAAAAACTTCTTAATGTACAGATAGTCTACCTCAGGAAGATTATCCACCATAGCATAGATGTCAGAGATTCTTACTTTACCACCTATCTGAGCTTTAGCATAAGAGTATGCCTCATACAAGGCCTGCAGAATACTAGACCTAATCTCATTTGAGGAAAATGAAGGTTTGCCAGTTACTTCTAATTCCAGATTGATTTTTGCAATGCCAGCAGCATATACATTTATCCAAGTAGTAAGTGGAGAATGATCCTTAAGATAATTCAATACTTTATTGCAAAGTGCACTAGAAGCAATGCCTGTGTTGCCATTAGAATCTGAATTACCAGGACTAATATATAAGTCCAATTTACGACCACAGATATATTCTACTGCAGCATCCTTAACTCCAGGAACTGACTTAGCTAAGTCTACAAAGTCCTGCTTAGTGATAGCTACTCCCATAGTACGAGTATGAATGCTTATATGAGTACGAAGGAGTTCCATACCCTCTACATCCATACCGTCTGCTGTTGCATAGGGATTAGAAGCCTTAACATCTTTACCCATAGTAGCAATATAATCTGGTACCAAAGTAAGAGCATTAGCATCTACATTTCCCTTTGAGCCTTTGGTAAGGTAATAGGTGAGAGATATATTTTGATTCTTAGGCATTATTTTACCGAATTTGCCATCTCCAAACTGAATGTAATAGCCGTTATCGTAGATTAAACGGTAGTGCTTATCAGTAGGCTTAGAATAAGCAAAGGTATCAACCTCAGTCCAAGCTTCATCGCCAAGAACCAGAGATAAGGTTCCTTGCTCTATCTGTTCTCCGTCATTAGAACCAGAAAGATATATTACATTTCCGTCCTTACTGGTAGTAGTTCCGTTTACCGCATCAGTAGTACATAGCTTGTGTTGAATACAAGGTACAGTTACCTTAGTAAGGTTAGCTCCCCATACAACATCTTCAGTTACCATCCAGGTATTACCAGCAGAATCCTTAAAGATAGTTCCATGAGTAATTACCTTGTTGACCTGAGTCTTGGTTCCATCCAACTGACGAGTAAGTACTACATCTACAGTTGCAGCATTAGCTGCTCTTGGCTTATAGTCTACCAAGTCTCCTATTGCAGCTACCGAGTCATATCTACGAGCGGTACTAAGGAAACTTTCTCTGGCCATGTTATCAATGTAGAAATGTAACATCTCAGCAATGCCTGCAAATAAAGACAGTATAATGATGAGTATGTTACCTTCTGATACGTCTGTGATTAACTGATTTCCATTAGAGTCAGTTATAGAAGTAAGCTTTGCTACCAAGTCCTGACGGATTTCCTGGAAGCTTCTTCTTTTTGGGTTTGTCCATTTATTTGCCATATATTTGAATTTTATAAGTTATATTGGGCTTCTATGAATGAATCTAAGTTGAGCTCTACAATTCGGAACTCCAACAGGATATGTAGTTTTTGATTTAACCGGATAGAGGATATTTTAGTTATCTGTACTCGGCTTTCATATTTATTCAGAGCTTGCATAAGATACTCTCTGATTAAAAACGACAAAGCCGAAGTATTTGGTTCCTCCAATACTTCGATTAGCCTTGTACCGAAATCCTCTTGCCTTAACCTCTGTCCTATTTCATACAAAAGCAAAGCTTTTATGTTTTCCTCAATCAGCTTTGAGTCTCCATAAACAGGATACCAACCAGTTTGACCTTGGTCGTTTTCTTTTAGCTCTATCGGGAAGATAGCACCAATCCCGATGGCAGCAATGTTTGCATTGTACTCTTCCATTAGTGTAAAAAGGTTTTATCTTCGTAATCTTCTTTATTAAATTGTGAAAATGGTTTCGTTGCCAGAGATACTGTTGGGCCAGATGCACCAGGTCCAGTAGTTACCCCTGAGTGAGTATGAGAGTTATACAGGTTTCTTAATTGCTCAAGCTCTTGAATGGTCTGATTAAGCTTCTGAGTTAACTCTACTATGTTTGGAACTCCGTTCTCCCCTTCGTTCACAATCACAGTATCATTAGCCATTAGCCTTATTTTATCAGCATTTAATATAATGCCATTACCGTCTCCTGATTCTACTTTTATGACAATGTCCTTCTTAGTAGAAATACTTATTAGACCATTAGCATCATCTATAAGTACTTTAGTGCCACCAGGAGTTATAATACCACATACATTCTCATCCAAGAATTCGTCTGGCATCTGTTCAGCTCCCCAACTATGGTATTCCCATAAGGGTTCTCCAGGATTGCCGTTTACAAAGGTAATATATACAAAGTCATTGAATACTGGTTGTGGACACAATCTAAATCCAGAGTTAGTAGAACCATGTTGATTTCTTGGTAATGCCCATTCTATTATGTCAAGGCTTGGAACATATACCTTCAACCGATTCATCTGCATTGGGTCATCGGTATCCAGTACTACACCTCTATAGATTGAATAGTAACGACCTGTAGAATCCAAACCCTCTTCTACAATATGTTGAATTAATCCTGCCATAGTTATTTGTTGCCTTTACGTTTTTTATATTCTCTCAGTACTCTAAGGGCTTGCTCTGGTAACTTAATTCCTTTCGGACGTTTTTTACCTTTGGAGTATTGGTGTCTATATATTCCTGATATTGTACTATTGCCCATAGTTACATAAGAACTGTTTGAGTTGTTCTCATGATCATAATAATTTTTATCAGCAATGTTAAAGGACTGCTTCACCAAAGCTTCACGAGCTGCTTTTTCATTCGGTTGAGAAAATACTGCATTTCTAACATACAAATCCTCTTCAGCAGTCCATTGTGTATTCATAGCATCCTGATAGGTATATTTATCAGTACTTACTCTGTTTGCTAAAGGCCTACCACCTTTAGAAGTACTACCTTTACCAGAACCAGAAGTATAATTACGAGTGTTTACAGTGCTAGATTCTCCAGATACTTTGGATTTACCCTGCTGCTTAGATAAGGTTAAGTCACAGATATAACCCTGACCATGTTCAAAAGTATGAGATACTGATTTAATATACCATACTCCAGAGTACTTTTTACCAACGTTTTGTATAATAAACTGTTGAGTAGATTCTAATTTAGGATTACCAACTACTCTAATACTTGCTTGAAGCTGTTTTTCCTTCTTTGCTCTACCTATATTAGCAGCAGCATTCCTCATTGCGGCTAATGGGTCTCCGGTTATTGTTCCTCCTGAACGAGTATATTCTCCAAGTAGTCGAGTCAATGGGAATTTACATGGTTGAGAAGCCAAATAATATACTTTGATACGGATTTTACACTTCTCAGTAAGAAAATAATGCGTACTAATAGATTTACTTACAGTAGTCCAAGGTCCTTGTTGAACAATCTGTACTTCTCCAAACCACCTTCTTTTAGGATTTAGTTTCCAGGCATTTATAGCTTTTTGTATAGCTATCTTACGACTTTGCTCAGTAGTTCGATAAATATCTTCGGTATTATTATTTGAATGAAATTTATTAGTTACTGTAATGGTATATTCATGCCAATCCCAATACGGTTTAGTATTTATATCCTCTATGTAAGCTCTATTAGCTCCAGCATCTATGTATTCCTTGTAAGCTTTCTTAGCTTCTTGAGACTTACTACCATAGTATTCGCACATCCTCCGGTAGTAATCCCATCTCAGGATTAGCTCCTGATATTCTGGGGCAGATCTTACTCTTTCCTCTAAACCGGCATCTACAGCTTTGCTCCAAGCCTGATCACGGTATTGATTCCTTACTGCTTGTCTTTGCTGAGGGGTTTTAGAACTCCACTCTTTGTGTCTAGCAGCATCTTCATCTCGCCTTTTCTTAAAAGTACGCTTAAAATAATTACCCATCTCGCCTATCATCCGTGCAAACCCTGTATAACTATCATCTACTCTAGTTTTATCTGGTGGTAATATCTGCTGAGATCTAGCCCTCTGGTACCTTTCAGCACGTAATTCCTCAGGACTTACCGCATAAGGTCTTTCCGGAGGATTCTCTACTAAAGGATTAAGCAAAGCTGATACGGTCTTATTAAGAGCATTTACATAAGCTGCTAATCCTCCAGTATTCTGTTTATATACCTCTACTATCCTGAATGAAGCAGAAAGTACCTCTCCAGGTTCTGCCATGTATGTATACACATGAGATGTCTTCTCAGTAAACTTCCTGTTATGAATGTGGACTACACCATCATTAGAATCTATATACCAAGGTCCACCAGGATATGCTTTCATCTTCTGCTTAAGCTGTACAAGCACATTATTACCAGAAGTACCTATGGTACTGTTCAGAATATCTAACAAAGCTTCATCCTGGATATCAGTCTCCTGAACGCCGGCAAACCGGTTAGCATAGAGTATAGTACTCTTACCAACCGGTTCATCTGAAGTTTCTGGCTGAACAGCTTCGAAGATGTATTGATTGCTTATTAAAATGGGATTTGGAATAGGATTTGTTTTCATAGTTAATCTTCTCCAACTGGTTCAAATTTCTCAATAATTAAACCTCTCATAAGACCCATACCCTCATCCAAAAATTTCTTGAAGGTATAACCCTCTCCAGCAGGTTTATAAGGTTCTGAGCCTCTAAGGTCATTTACAGAGTCTTTCATACGGATAGTTATGTGAGTTCCCTGGTCATCAAATACACAGTCTACCTCTTTTACCTTGAGATAATGCAATTTACTTGACTTATAGGTTCCATCATCATAAATGTACCCAAACTGAATGCCTAACTCATATCCATCTTTTAACTCAGCTATGTCAGCAGTAGCAGGGTCTCCAGTATCGAAAGTAACTTCACATACATTTTCTGATTCCTGGTCAAAATTATAAGCAAACCTTGACATATAAGCTCCCAAAGGAATACCAGTCAAGGGATTCATAATAGGCTCCAGGAAATAGTTGAACAATGCTATGTAAGGAGTAGCAGTTCCATGATGAAGATTGGAGGCATCTGCTTTCTTTAACGGAGTAGCATTTACCTCTTTCTTCTTCTCAGGTTTTTCTTTTACATTTGCCATATTACAACGGGATTATAAGGTTCATTCCTGAAGTAATATCAAAAGGGTCGATTATCTCATTGATACTTGCAATATCTCCCCATCTACCAGAATCTCCATAATACTTATGAGCAATAGATTGCAATGTCTCACCTTCTATCACTGCATGAGTAACATCTGAAGCTTTCAATAGATTGGTTTTATCTATCCTTTCCAAGGAGTACTCTCCATCAGGATATTTGAGGATGAAAGTATCTTCTACGTTATACGGAGTTGTTGTTGCCATATTAATTCTTTTTTATTCCTTTAGTTTTCTGTATCAACTCCGGAGAGATAATATCGTTATGAGTAAGGTTATGAGCACTTACCCTACGGAATATCAACTCTTGAGTTGCCATAGCAGGAAGGAGATTAGTATCTACGTATCCTTTGAGTGAAACCAATTTTTTGGTCTCTTTATCATACTGTTTTACACTCCCTCGCCAATTACTTAATTCATAAGTTGCAGCAGTTAAGATAAAAAGCTCGCCATTAAATAATTCTGAATCACACCAGTTTAATTTTAATATAGGTGGAGCAGAAATATATCCATTTCCTTTTGACCAAGCCTCTAGAAGCTTACATTTTGCAATTACATCAGCAGGATTAGCAGGGTCATCACAGAACCAACTGATATTCATTTGAATAATAGTTTCAGCTCCAGTAAAGTGATACATAGGAGTGTTACGTCCCATAGAGTTAATCACTGCCCAAGATGATTCTCCCTGAAAGCTTACCTTTTCTGGATAAGTCTGAAGCTCTATATAAGTGATTGGGTTAGAGGATATATTAAATATCTGAATCTTCTTCTTATTCAGAGCTTCATTTGATCTGGTAGTATACTTAACTTCCCTTTCACTTAAAGGAGTTTTATCTTCTACAAATACTATACTTTTACTACGTTCATTGTCTTTCTTAGATACCTCAGCTTCCCTGGCTTTCTGGTTAACATCTACCCTCATTGAGGACTCAGTTATACTCGTCTTTGGGTTTAAGCCTCGGTCATGCCTAATGTTACTCTTATGAAGCTTAGCTTCAGGAGTTACACTAGCTTTACCACCAGTCTTTGCAGGACGAGTTACCCTATCAAGAAGAATCTTAGCCCTCCACAGTTTGTTGAGTTCACTAGTAGTAATATCAGTAACCTCATCAATGCTAGTAAAGTCATTGATAGGTTGCATAACATATCTACCTATTGGTTCTCTAACATACTTAGTGACAGGGTTTTTGTTACCTTTTTGAGAACCATATTTATATCGATCTCTTGTATATAAATCCTTAGGTCGTGCCATAGTAGTTTCTATTAATTAAATTTCATACCATAAGTTTCCATACCAAAATCATCGAATCCGCCGTATCCACCAGGCATATTAACATTAGCAGTACCTCCATCCCCGTAGGTTCCAATATTCTGACCATTTAGATTGATTTTGATACTTACAGTTTTACCTTCTCTCAAAGCCTCTTTAATAGCCGCAACTCGAGCTTCCTCTTGTGCCTGCAGTTCTTCTGGACTCGGTTCTTTCTTTTCGTCGTCTGATAACCATGAAAATATCCTGGGTACGAAACTAAGTGCAAGAGAAAGACCCATACCCCAAGGACCTGCAAGGATTCCGAGAGTTTTACCGAGTATACTACCTACAGCACCAATACCTCTAGTTACACCAAAGATACCTCTAGTAACTGTTCTAGCAACAGCACTAGTTCCAGTAGCATTAAATCGACTACGCAATCCCTGGAATATAGGTGAAGCCATAGTATCTCTGATTTTACCGAACCTTGTTGTAGGAGGAGCATAGCCACCTCTGGTCCAACCTCCACCCATACCAAGAGGAGTTAAACCTAAACCTAAAGCCTCGCTAGCAGGTACCCTTTGACGAGTTGCCTGATTTATATAATAACCACGTCCCTTAGAATCTACTCGATAAGAATAACCACCTCCGATAGGCATATAACCTCTTGAGGATATTGTACCTGCCTGAACCATTTGCATATAAGCCATACGATTCATGGTCATAGCACACCTTTCCAAGTATACTGCTAGAGAAGCAGCATTATTTTTGCTTGTTCCTAATCTCATTGCTAGACTACGAGAACTAGAAGCTCCGGTAATCAAGCCTGTAGTCATGCCTCGAATAAATGTTGCAGAATATCCAAGGAAAACTCTGATTAACTTAAAGGTAGTGAAAATCATTACAGCACTTGCTAACCATTTTCCCATACCAGAACTAGCTATCCAAGTTATACCTTTAATCAGAGGTATAAGTACTAACTGAGCTAAGGGACGAAGAACTTCCTTAAAGGTAGAACCCAAGGTTTCAATTAAGTTATCGAATGTAGAAGTAAGCTGATCAATCCAACCTGGACCTTTCATGAACTCACCCGTGGTCTTATCCAACCAGTTAGGTTGAGAATTGATATTCTTGAGGATAGTAAGGTACTTATTAGCTCCAGTATTGATATCGTCTATAATAGGAACTGCAGCACGCATACCTCGTTGTCCAAATAAGTTGAACATAGCAGTTTGCATATCTGCAGTGTTAAGGTTCTTTGTGGCTGCTGCAATCTTTCGGAATATCTCATACATAGGTAAAAGGTTTCCAGCAGAATCCTTCAGGTCTGCAGGACTAAGTCCAATACTCTTAAGTATATTTGGGCTCTTACTCATACCTTTAACCAACTGGTTAATGGCCTGAGATAAGTTAGTACCAGCCATTGAACCCTGAATACCTCGGTCACCCAATACTCCGATAAAAGCTGCAAGTTCATTGATATCCATACCAACATTTCTTGCGGTAGCACCAGAGTACTTAATTGACTGAGCCAAGTCATCCATACTCATGTTAGCAGAGGTAGTAGCTACTGAAAGGATATTAGCCACTTCAGCAGCCTGTCCTGCCTCCTTATGGAAAGTAGCCATGATATTGGTCAAAAGGTCAGCAGTACCTCCCTTGCCACCCATATCCATATTAAATACTGCAGCCAGCTGAGCAGCGGGTTCTGTAGCCTTCTCAATCTGTTGAGCGGTCATACCTGCCATAGCCATGAACTTTTGACCTGAAGTAATATCAGCTAATCTAAGAGGGTTCCTAAGGTTGACTTCCTTGGCAAGCTTCAACATACTCTCCTGATGTCCAAGAGTACCATCAATAATCTTTGATGTCATGAAGGTATTTTTCTCAATCTCAGTAGAGTAGGCTGCAAGATTACCCATCTCACGAAGCAAGCCCCAAGTCTGATTGATAGAATCCTCATAAGCGCTCCTCAATCCTCTCTGGAACGTATTTATGTTATTCATCATACTGTTCCAAGAGGATAGTATATTTCCAGCGGGGCCAGTAAAATGGTCCTGTAAGGTCATTGATATGCCTACATTCACTAAGCCACCACTACTGTTAAAACCTGCCATGATTTATTTTCTTTCTTTTAGATGTTCGTAATAAGCATCAGCAATCATTTGGAATCTTTGCCGAACCCTTATCGGAAGACGTAAGAAGCAGAAATAGTCACCAAGTGCTATTTCTGCTCTTGTTATATAAACGAATTGGTCCTCTAGAGATATAATCTCTTCTTTATTGGTTTTATCATTTATACTTACGCTTCCGTCAGGAAGAAAAAACGAGGTGCTGCGAAGATAGGATACATTTGCTTCTCTCCAGTATTAGGGTTCTCAATCTCTACCATCAAGTTAATAGTTGGATCCATCTTATTTGCAGCCTTCTGAATCTCGGCCATATCCCTTACTGAAAAGAGGTGGAATCTCTGTACTTTTTCCCAGTTCTCACCTACCTTCAGTTGAAGGTTACGAGCAATTAGAGAAGAGTTACGGGTCTGCTTATTAGCTGGCAATTTAGAAATCTGGTATTCTGCATTGCCATCGGCCCAGTCTAGTTTAACCTGTTTACCACTGGTAAGAGTTAATTCATAGCCACGATAATGAAGCTCTTTTGCAAGCTCCTGGTCAGGGTATACAGGAATAGCGAAAGGCTTAGCTTCCTTTTCTTCCTCTGAGATAGGACTTGAGTAGTCATCAAAGAGCAACTCGTGAAGATCCTGTTCATAGGTAACCGGAGTATCTTCTTCAGGCCACTGATACTGGAAATCCAGCATATGACCAAGGCTGAAAATACGGTTCTGGATAAGGATAGTATATCGGTCCAAGAATGGAAGGTCCAAAACATCCTGTACTGTAAGTTTACCATGAGTGGTAAAGTCTGTGTCTACCACGATAGCCGCAATGAACTTAGTAAGATTCATGTTACCGTTCATGGCATCTGCCTGATTGGAGATAATCTCTTCATCTTCACCATTCTCTTCACGGATAGTATAACTGAACCCGGAAGGAGCTATGAACTGGTGAGTTCTCATTCTTAATTCTTCTTTCTGTTCCATGTTGTTTTCTTGTTGATTTAGTTATTAAACAAATAAGGGCTTAATCCTAAGAGTATATCCTTAGAACTAAGCCCTCGTTATTTTAGTACTGGTCTACAGTACCTACCGAGAATTCGATGTGCTCGATGGTATTTTCCGAAGCAGTTCGGTCAAATTCTAGACCATCAATCTTACATGGCCAAACTTCCTCGAGCATGTGAGTATTCAGGATAGTTACTCCATCTTCTGCAAGTTCGTTGACTACCATTGTTTCGAAATAGTCTCTTGGTACCAAGCCACCGCCAAGCTGCATATCCTGGCAAGCCATGAGCCAATCCCAAACCCAGGTATCAGAACCAGATGTTATTTTGAGTTTCTCTACGGTCATATTACCGACCTTAACTCTACCAGCAGTTTTAACATCCCTGTTAATATCTCCATGTTCTACCTGGTCAATAGATACATCAGGAAGAGATACTTTCTGAGCCAGATAAGGATTGATAGGGTGTTTAGGGAACTGGATAGAGAAGAGGAACTTCTTACGTGGATTTTTAATCTTTGCTCCCATTATAATAGGTTTTAGTGTTTAACGTTTAATTAAGCTGCATCAATAATATCGATAGATACAGACTTAGTAGCTTTCTCAATTACTACATCGAGAGTGATATCCTGCAATGCAACGATGTCCTTAAATCTGAACCTAGCTTTGTAGTGTCCTGAACGAGCATCAGCTTCGGTGTTGATAATAAGGTCATTCCAAGATGTAGCATCTTGGTCACCTTCCCACTTCGGGTCGGTCATTGCTTCGTTAGTTACCCACTCATCGATGAGAGGCTTAATCTGCAGGTACATATTCTTCCAAGTACCCCAGTAGTTAGGCTCTTCGATATAAGACTCCAAGATAGGACGGAGTGTCTTCTTGATATCGAGTACCAAACCAGTTACACCGAGGAATCGGAAAGAATCCTGTTTTACCTGAGATGTAAAGTTGTGCCAAAGCAGAGTTCTCTTGCCGAAAGAAGGAGTATCCTTGATAACGAACAAGTTCAGATAGTGCTGAGCAAACTCTTCCAGGTCGGTAACCCTTGCAGGAGAACCATAGTTTGGAAGAACAGGTCCTTGAGCATTAGGTACCACGCCTCTACGAACACCAGCAAACGAATAGTTGTAGCCATAAGAAGTAGCAGAAGCATCTGCCAAACCGACTACAGTACCGATTACATCGGAGTTCTGAGGAATGCCAAAAGCATTGTTATATTTCAGACCAGAAGTGAAGTAAGAAATCCACTTTGAATTACCTATAGTGTTGATAATCTGGTCGGTTGCTGCAAGAATCTGAGCTTTGGTACGAACTGAACCATCAGCATTGAACCAAGGTACCTCAATAAATCCTCTGAACTCGTTAAGCTCATCCAGAACTGTGCGGAACTGAGTATATACCTTGATAGCTTCTGAAGTACTTCCCAGGTGCTGCTCAAGATGAGAGAAGATTACATTGTAGGAATCGGTATAGTCCCGGACATAATCCAAAGCATCGATGTATTCCTGAGATGTAGGTTTCGCTGTTTCAGTGGTACCGATTGTACCTTCTGAAGAAGCCACAAAACTTACCTCTATTGCAGTAGTAGTACCGTCTGCCTTAGCAAGCTCGGTAAGGAAGGATTCCATATTGCCACCGTCTGCCAAAGATACTTTGAAGTACGGGTTAATCTGAATCCATTGAGCAAGTGCAAGGTAGTCAATAGAGGTATTATTGGCTTCGTCCTTAGTTTTATATGTAAAGACAGGACCAGACTCTAGAGTACTACCATTTGCATCTACTACTTCGTAATAGATAGTATTCTGTTGTTTAATAAACTTAACCGTATATGTACTACCGGTTCCGATAGGTTCTCCAGCACCACGAGTGGTAAGCTTAAGACCTTTTGACTCCTCACCAAGGTTGATGGTGATTACAGCATTACCCTCGTTTACTGTACCAAGGGTAGCACCTTTGCCAACTACTCGAACAATTCGAAGAATAGAACCACCCTCCAAAGCCTTCTGTATGTTTGATACAGAGCCGTCAGGTACAATCTCCTCTCCAAAAGTTCTTTGGAATTGAGTTACTCCTTTAATCAAGGTAGACGGGTCAAGGACAGGGCCCTTGGTAGTTCTTGCCAAGACAGTGGAGATACCTCTCAAAGGTGAACTTTCCTCAACATTATTGTTGATGAAGTTAAAGTTAATCTTTGGTGTACTAGGCATATTCCTTATTTTGTTGTTAAATGAAATTTTGTTATTATATAATTAAGGTAACCGAGTATTGTTGCCCGGTTAAGTTACTTTGAGTACTACTCCATCAGTTTCCTCAGGTTGAATGAGTACTGATATATCCTTAATAGGAACAATCTCTCCTTGACTTACAATCTCCTCAAGTATTAAGCCATCAGATACTTCGTAAGTGTATACCTTTTCAAGAAGTCCATGTTGCAGGTCTGGATGGTCATAAAAATTACCAACCTCAATATAAAGATTTCCAGTAGCTCCCAAAGGAGTATTCTTCCAAGACTCATAATCATTGAAGTAAGGTTTGATATAACCCTTAGCAGGAAGAGCACGATACATGATATCATGAAGCAACCTCATCTCCTGCTGAGTATTAGCTACCAGATGGATATCAATGTTTGTACTCTTAGTGGTGTAGTCATATCCTACCACATCAAAGTTATCAACCTCTGATTCCTCTACAGAGTATTTCTCAGTACCAAGTTCTCCAGGATAGTAAGCATTCAGCTCTATAGTGATTCTTGGGCATTCTTTTGCACCTCTTACCAAGTTGTTACCAATGCCGAATATGTATACAAACTTCTTACCTATAGCTTTCTTGTCCTTTTCATACTGGTCAGCAGTCTTCTCAGTAGGTTCTCCATCAACCAGATACTTGTCTGGATTGATAGTAAGTCCCCTTTTCAAAGTTTCATGAAGCAGCGAAATATAAAAGCTTCTCTCTATTACTTCCTCTAAAGTTACCATGGCTCACCTCCATCCTCTACTTTAAGTTCATTTGAAATATCTCTAGATTTAGGTTCAGCAGGTTCAATATCACCTGGACCTTCATCACGACCAGAGTTAGCAGCATTTGGATTGATGACCAGCAAAGCAGATTTGCTTGCTACATCATATTCAAGAGTTGCTAACAAAGAGTAGCAATCTTTTGCATTGAGACCATCTTCCGTAGGACGGGCATTGTTTCTTCCTCGAGCATAGCATACTACGGATTTTTCTTGCTTAGATACTAGTACTGTATTATTATCAGGAACAAAAGTATAACCATCCTTTACCATTCCGGTTCCTTTGTAAGTACTCAGATTAAAAGTTACTAAACCAGTTCCCTTTTTATTATACCAGTTACCATAAACCTTAGCATAGATAGTATAAATGCCTTGTGAAATAAAGTCTCTTTCGCATATAGCTTTCCAGTCAATCTCAGTACTTTCAACACCAGATTGAGTGTTATCTCCTCCCCATTGGATATACTTCTGAACCTCAGGATTAGTATTACCAGAACCCATGTTCCATCCTACTGGATAGTCATCCAAGGGTTTACCGTTAATTTGAATACCAGTTCCTTCGATGATAGTCATTGAATCCAAGTCTTCACCTGCATCATCTAACCAACCATAGGTAAAGCAGAAGAAGTTAAAATCAGGGAGAACAGTAGCATCTTTACCAACCTGACGTATACTTACCTCAGCAGAATATTGGTCACGGTATTTAGCTCTTGCCTTGATATATTTAGTCTTATTGATAAGATTAGCTCCAATGATGAACTCTGCAAAGTTTCCAGTTATAGGATTAGTACCTTCTGCATAAGTGAAAATAGGTTGAGGCTCATCAGAAGTAGCAGGCAAGATTTCCAACTCTACCCCATCAGTAATTATATTATTACCAGATTTAGCATAGTAGGTAATCTTAGCACTTCCCCCATTAGGAGGAATCAAAGCAGTAGAAGCAATGCAAACAATATCCAAGGAAGCAATAATGTTCTGTGTAAGAGAAAGTACTTCAGATTTTACCTCACCTTCGTCTGAAGGATAAGTTGCCTGAACCTGGAATAACTTGGTACTGTCTCCAAAATTCTCGGATATATTAAAAACCTTATATTTTGTTCCGTCAGGATTAGTCCCACTACTTATCTCAGAGTATGAGGCAGTAGTTGTACTTAGTACTTCGAGAGTTATACCATCAGATACTATCTCTCGGTCTTCAGTAGCCCAATAAGAGATTTTTATTTCCTCTCCTTGACCACTTATTGATGTACTGTCGCAAGAGCATAGGGCTTTAATTACGGCAGTACGAGCTCTCTGTATCAATTGGACCACAGCCTTAGTAACCCCATTAACCTGAACCTGAAGGTTTTTGTTTACAGCATCCTTTGCAGAATTTTTGGAATCAGGAGTAATTTTAACCGTCTGTTTTCCTTTGCCAGAGGTTTTTTCTAGTATAAATCCCATTATTGCGTATATTTTCTTATTTGTTTTCTAATTTCTTTTACTAGCTCTTGCTTAAATTCAGCCTTTCCTCCAACGGATTCAAATAGAGGAATCCATAGAGGACGAGCCGGTACTGTACCACCACCAAACTCAAGAATCTTAGCCACCTGAAGCAAGGTTAACCCAGAAGGATTACTCCTATCTGGCCTTGTTTTCTTTGTACCAGATTTAACACCTACAAAGATATTCTTACCTCGTTGGTATACTCCAATGGCACGATAATATTGAGATGACCAATATAGCAAAGTATGTTCTCCAAGTCTCCTTGTCGTACTAGCTGCATGAGGAGGCCAAGACACTCCAGAGTTAGGGGGAGGCATCCCTTTCTTAATACATGTCTTGGCCATCTTTGCTAACCTATTACCAAACCTTTTAGCAGTATTTAAGTAAGCTTGTCGAAATATCTCTGGAGATTTCCGGATAAGTTCTTCGGCCCTCTTCTGCTGCTTTGGATTAGCCCAGATTTTCACATTACCAAATACAGTTGAGAAGGTTATGTTAATCGTCTGTGCCATAGTGATTTAGTTATTTGAATATGGGTGCAAGCTCCTGCTTTACATAGGCAATGAACTGGTCATGCTCTATGACCTCTGCATCCTGGTTGTTTTCCCGATACTTACGACTAAGTGAAGCCGTGAAAGAGATTGCAGCCTCATCCGAGAACAAGGCATAAGCCTGGCGTTCTGCCGCATTTACTACATCCCCATAAGCTGCCGGTTTCTTAACCTCAACTGGGAAAGCAAATACAGCCTCACGAGTAATAGGTTCTGATTCCTGACCTTCCTTGACTTCAGTTACGGTCCGAGTTTCGTGACCAATGAAGTAAGTATCTCTAACGGTACCTCTCTGAATCATCAGTTTACCGTTTTTCCATACACTGTTAGCAGAGTTAAAGTCCTGAGCTACAGATGCTGGGATTTCGATTTTGTTGAGCTCTTTCATTTTATTCCTGTTTAGAGTTGTTTATAAACCTTTGTTTGTTAGTACTACCTTTGAAGATATATTCTCCGTCCTTTACTATCTCTGCATTAGTGATAGGCAAGAAGTTTGATTTATCTCCCAAAACCTTTTCAAGTTCCTTTATATAAGCAATTAGTCCTTGGTAGTCTCCATGAAACTCCCAAGCATACTCTTGGCCTTTACCTCGACGTATCTTCTTAAGTTGCTTCTTATTAGTTTTACTTCTGGCTCGTTTCCTTGGGTCTTTTGGGTCATAACTCTGAGCTGTGGATTCTATCCATCGCTTAGTGCCTATGAGACATTGTAACCAATTCACTTTGCCTCGATATTCCTTGAACCGGTATTTGTACAAGGTAAATTTTATCCCTAGCAGGTCTTTAACATCTAGAGTAGGAGCATCAATCTCTCGGTCGATTCTTATTTCTTCCGTAAGTTCTCTTAAATCAGCCATGTTATTTTCGAGTTTAGTCATCAAATTAAAAGCATCAGCATGAAGCATGAGGCCAAAATATGAAGCCCATGACTCAGAAGTTTTACATTGCCTTGCTCTTTCTACAGTAGTTGCCCTAACGAGAGTATACCCTTTGTTATGGCTTGAAGTATTCTTTCCTGAGTTTCTGTAAGTAACATACCCACAATTATCTAAAGGCATCTTATCTATATCAAGTATTACGGTCATCTGACGTTTTGCCCTGAGATGGAGTTCATACCACCAAAAGTTCTTAAGCCTCCATTTGAAAGCCTGGGCTTCTTCTAAAGTTCTGAAAGCCATTACGTTATTATCTGCATATCTAACAGACCATTCCGTATTGTCTCTAATGAACCAGTCAGAAACTAACAAACATATGTGATGTATGTAAGGAGAAGTGGGAGTTCCGATTGGCAACTTGCCTTTTACAAAACCTATCTTTTCTCCAAAGTCAATGAACTTCCTATCAGTTAATATCCTTTTGATTTGTTTCCTATAAATCTTTGGTGTAATATGAGCATAGCATTGCCTCTGGTCCATAACCAAAACATAATGCAGGTATCTCAAATCATAGTACAGATGTTTCTGAGGTTTGAGTGTGCCATACTTACCTTGTTTAGCAGTTATGCCGTGGTCAGGTTTACAGTTCCTACCATTACCATTATCTTTTAGGTTATATAAAGGAACTGTAATAAACAACCATATGTGTTGAAGAATCCTAAGGTTAAGTACTGGAGAATCAATCAACCTTAACTTTCCCTTATGATTATACTTTTCTAACTTTCGGTATATTATATACTTCGTATAGGTACCATCTAGTAAAGAATTGTATATCTTCCAACAATTCCTTTGGAAGTGTTTCTTAAAGTTTCTTACATCATACTTACTGTTATGGCCTTTGAAAGCACTGTATGCTGCATCCTCCACCATCTTGTACGTGATAGAGTCATACAATTTGTTGACGTCTACTGGTACATTTACAGGAGAGATATATTCTGGAACAGAATCCCAAAAAGGTAAATCTTCAAAATCTATCGGAGTTTCTGGCTCCGGAAATTTAGCTATAGGTACTTCCGTACCCACAGCAGGTGCCTCCATAAATTTCATAATCTGCACCCTTGGTCTTTTATATTATCCACCACTCCTGGGTGAAGACAGGCATTGTAAAGTCTGCTGGTTAGAGTATAAACTCTCCGGAATATGGAAAGAACCACCGTTGTTCACATTCGTATTCAGAACATCGTTATTGGCATTCAGGTTACGAGCAGAACAGTTAGCGTTGTTGGACCTGCTACGGAACAAAGACTTCATCCAATTACCTACCTTTATTTCAACCACAATGTATAGTTTCAGTGGTACAGTCCCAATGCTGCACTTGTCTACAGCCTCGTGGATTTGGTTATGTTAATTCGTTTATTTCATTATATAACTCAGTGCAACTAATGCCGCTTATTCGGCTTGCAGCCAGCGGCCAGTTGCACTGAGTTGCACTCGCTTAAGCCTGCGGCTCAATAAGAGCCTGGAAAGAACCACCGGTGATCACAGCCGTATACAGAACATCGTAATTGGCATGCAGGGAACGAGCAGAACAGTAAGCGTAGCGGGACCTGCCACGGAACAAAGACTTCATCCTAGCACGCTGTCCCTTGTTAGCCCAGTAGCAGTTGTCCCACATATAGTAATTCTCTCCCTGAGACATGTTCGAAGCCTTCTTGATACGTACAGGTGAATTAGACATACGTTCAAGAGTATAGCTATCTCCCAGAGTTTCATACTCACCAACCTTGAGATAGGTTTTCTCAAAGTCCCAAGTTTCTCCGATATTCTTTCTAGCAGTAGAATCATGATGCCACTGCTTCTGGTCAGGCTGAAGATATACATCTACATGATGACCAGTCATAGCATCAGTTTCTCTGGTACCTACCATCTCAAGGCCTCCACCGTTGTATGCCCAGATATCCCCTGAAAGGTTTGCACCATTGAAGAGAGACATACGGAATACAAACTCGAACTCGAAGGTAGTAGCTTCTCCAGCCTCATTGAAACCTTCTACATCGGCAGTCTGAACCTTGTATACCTTGACGTTCATATCTCCATCTTGGAGACCGGCAAAGCCAGGAACGTTCATATAGTAGTAGGTATCACCGTAGAACTTGAAGGTGTTAAGTGCATCTGCACTTTCGGTGGGAGCAATGCCCAATTCAGTAGCCATAGAAGCAGCAAGCTGAGATTCCATAGCAGCTTCCTTAGGTCTGTACTGAGTAAGCAGGTTGGACATGTCGGTTGCCCCCTTATTAGCATTGTAGTAATAAGGAGCACAGCTAGCTCCAAATGTTTTGTAGAGCCAAGCCTCATCACCTTTTACTCTGAGACGAGCACCACCGGAAGTGTATAAGTTGGTAGCATTGGTTCCGTCGTTAGAAGAGATTCCACTACCGAAAAGATTTGCCTGATGCAGGTAACGAGTCTCTGCAAGCAGTTCAAGAGCAATGATGTGAGCATTAGTTACCCACCAACCACCCTCAGCAAAAGGATAGCTCTTGGTAGTATCTGCATTGTTAGCTCGTCCCCAATTCATATTGGTAACTTGCTGAACATCACTAGTACGAGGATAGTGACGGTCCTTGTTGTAGAACGGATTGTTAGGAATCAATCCCGGGTTAGACTTGCAGTTGTTATGAGCAGCCTCGTACAGATAGAAGAAGCAACGGGATTTGGTTACATCGTTCTCTACTACTGTAGTCATAGGACATGGTCCCATAGCAGTACGAGATACCTTATACTTGCTGATGTCAATACCGTCCCAGATACGAGGCTCAGTGAATATTCCCTTCCAATATCGACCGGAAGTACCCTTTACATTGTCGAGCAAGTACAGGTCCTGAGCAGCAGCTATACCGACGGTATATTTGGTTTCAGTAGTTTCCCAAGGACGAAGCACATGAGAAACTGGTACATAATAATCACCTTCAAGTTTGAAGAGAGGGGTTGCTTCCTGTCCTTCTGCAATGAGAGCCTTATCAATCTCCCACTGAGCATCAGGGTCGAAAGCTCCAGCAGCATAAGCTTCAGAGTAAGTATCACCTTCTGCATCTTTGGTATATATTGCATGAGTCATACACTCATCGTGCATTGCCTGAGTAATGCCCACTGTAGGAGCATAGCCACCATTGGCAAAACGAAGAAGGTTGTTCTTCATCAGCTTACCTACAGGAGTAGTGTACTCACCAGCATTATCTGAGGTGTCGAGAAGGAAGAAGTCAAACTTCTTACAGATTTCAGGATTACCCTGACTGAACAAAGGTACACTGTCATTGGTACCCTGAGCATAAGCAGCCACATAGAAAGGAGAACCAGTTTCCAAGATTCCGACTGACTCTTTGAGAGACTCAATGTCATTACCTTGTTCCTCGGTAGTACTCTCCAACTGCTGAATACGAGTTGCATTGGCTTGGTCCCCTTGGTCAATATAACCCTTTTGCAGAGCCATAGAAGTTTTCAGGGCAGCCTGGTCTACCATTTTTGTCATACTGTTTATTATTTAACGGGTTTAAGAATATACTTCATTGAAGATAGTTGTAACTTCTTCGCTGGTAATAATTGGGCGCTGTGCTAGTGCATTTTCCAATGCAGTAGTTCTAGTATTTAATGCAGAATCAGCATTTTCTCTAGCGGTTTTCTCTGAATTTACTAATCCTTGAGCAGCTTCTGTGGCTGAGGCAATTGCCTGGGTATCTCCGGTTGCCCTTGCTTGGGATTCTGTTTCAAGGTTACTAGCTACCGTATTGATAGCTTGATGAAGTTTACCATCTTCAGTTTGACGAGTGGTTTGTTCTGTTTCCAGGTTAGAATTGACAGTATCAATCCTACCTCCTAAAGCTTGGTCAGCTGCTTCCAAAGTTTCCTTAGTAGCAGTGATAGTATCACCTACTCCTTTGATAGCATCCTGTCGGTCTTTTACCTCTTTTGCCAAGTTCTGATTAGTGGTTTGCAAGTCAGCTTCCTTAGCTACCCCGAGAGCAGTTAAATCAGAAAGTTGGACTGCAGTATACCCAGTTACTCGGCCTTTTTTATCTAAGGCAATCTTATACAGACCAGATGAAACAGTTGCAGAAAGAACATCTCTTAATGAAACGTTCAAACTCTTTGCTCCAGGACTACAGGTAAAGTCATTTGAACCGAATACAATTACTCCCAACTGTTCAGAGCCCTTTTGAATAGCGAATGAAGTGCTGCTTATAGTAGCAGTAAGCTCAGCCTTCTTCAGGTAAGGCTCCATATCCATTTCTACTTGTCGTCTACCTATTTCCTCCCAACCTTGTTCGGTATACAGGTATTCGATGTAGATATTGCCAGTGTCAGGATTACTGCTATCCAAGACCATGAAAATCTTGTTAGCGTCTGAAGCAGCCGGAGTAGTTGGTAGAGAAGTTACTACCTTGAATAAGTCGGTGTTCAACGTTACCGTAAGAATACCGTTCTCCAAGGATAAGCCTTCTCCAGGAGTAAATGAGTCCATCTTTTTACGGACATTCTCATCTACATAACCCTTTACCAAAGTAAGCAGCCGTTCCAGAGTCTGAGGGTTTGCAAATTTAGGCATATCTTTTTATTTTAAGTTTATTAAACGGATAATTCCAAGAGGTTAATTGTAAACCTCTTGGAAAGTTTCACTGACTTCTGACTCATTCATAACAACCAGGTTGTCTGGGTCATCAGGGTCAAAAGTAGAACCGAATACCTTTTCAGCCATTGAATCTACCTCTTCTGAAGTGATAGGCTCATAGCTATTAAGGTTAGTGTTCAAAGCATCAATCTGATTTTGAAGGTCTTCGTCCTTGGTTTGACGACTATTGGCTTCAGCATCGATATTTGCCTGAAGAGTAGTATCTGCATTCTTCCTCTGAGTAGTTTCTTCGGCTAAGCTAGCACTTACAGTATCTATATTGTTCTGAAGCTGGGTATCTGCATTACTCCTTGCAGTAGCCTCATCCTGAACAGCCTTCTTTCGGTCAGCGATTTCAGTATTAAGGCTAGTCTGCAACTGAGTATCTGAAGCTTCTCTATCAGATATTTCCTTAGTGAGGCCATCAGATACAGCTTTTACTGCAGCTTCTCTATAAGATATTTCCTTAGTTAAAGCTTCCTGAATAGCTGTGTCTCCGGCTTCCCTTGCAGCAGTTTCAGTGGCAATGTCATTGTTAGCCTTGTCAATATGATTCTGCAACTCATGGTCTGCAGCTTGACGTTCAGCCTTCTCAGTAGCAATCCTTTCCTCTGAGTCAGTCTTCAAAGCCTCAATCTTATTGTTAAGCTCTGATACTGACTGGTCGATTTTCTTATCGATAGCCATATCAGCAGCTTTACGGTCTGATACCTCCTGAGACAAAGACTCTGTAATTGAAGTTTTGAATTCTGCCCACAGAGTAATCTGAGCCTGGATAAGTTCAAGGTTTCTCTGAATGTTACCAGTATTAGTAGTAACCAGAGTTCTAAGCTCATTTACATTGGTTTCAGCCTGAGTTCTGAGATTCTCAATGGCCTGAGACAACTGAGTATTAGTGGCTGTCTGAGTAGTCTTAAAATCAGTTATCTGGCCTTGGAGAGTCTGGTCTGCAGAAGTACGATTAGTAGTTTCAGCCTCTATTAAAGACTTAATCAAGTCATCAGCCTGTTGACGGTTAGCTACTTCCTGATTAAGCTTTGTATCTAGATTTGAATCAGCTGCCTCCCTTGCTACCTTCTCAGCATTAAGCTGTTCGGTTAATGCAGTTATCTTACGAGTGATAGTACCTGCAAAGTCCGGGTCATCTCCTAGAGCATCAGCCAACTCTTTAAGAGTGTCCAAAGCTTCTGGTGCAGCTCCAATCAAATCGTTGATAGCTTGATTAACGTCTGCCTCAGTAACAAAGCCAGAATCATTCTGTAATTCTGAAACTTTGGTTACTTTATTGGCTCCTTCTTCAATGCCGTCTAGTTTTAATTTGTCTGCATTGGTATAATCATTATGGGACAAACCCATACCTGAAACTTTGTCTACCTTTTTATCTTCTAAGGCAGCATCTGCAGCTTCCCTTGCAGCTTTCTCTTGAGCTAAACCATCTTTGGCAGAGTCTGAATTATCCTCTACCTTTTGGGCTATATCATCAATTGAATGCTGCAATATCTGGTCAGCCGTCTTTCTTTCTGAAGTCTCAGTGATTAAACCAGTACGGAGTTCTGAAGCTTCTACCTGACGGTCCGTGATTTCCTTATTCAGCTTACCTGACAGTTCGGTATTATTAGCATCTACCTGATTCTGGAGTTTGGTCTCCAAGGCAGCATCTGCAGCTTTGCGGTCAGTAACCTCTTGCTCAATAAGAGATTTGTTTACTTCGTCTCCGTCTCTACGTGACTGAACCTCAGCAGCTAGGCCGTTTTCCAGTACTGTTTCTTTAGCCTTACGTTCTGAGGTTTCTGTAGCAATAGCTGAAGTCAACTCAGCCTTGTCAGTAGTATGTAAACTCTTAAGAGCAGCTATCTCATCAGCATTTGATTTCTCTGCTGCCATAGCTCTGTCTTTCTCTGTATCAACCAAGGTACGAGCATATTCCTTGTTAGCAGCAATGTCCTCCGTATGCTTCTGAGTTAACTTATTGATTTCGGTTGCATTGTCAGTGACGTTTGCACTAACATCCTCAATCTTCTTGGTAAGTTCTGATTTAGTACTGTCAAGCTTAGTTTCCAAAGCCTGGTCAGCAGCAATAGACTTTGCCTCATTGTTATCTACCTTCTCATTCAACTGTACATCGGAATCTTTCCGGTCTGCAATTTCCTGAGTAAGTTTAGAACCAAGTTCTGTAAACTTATTGGTGATATCTGTAGCAAAGTTTGGATTGTCAGCAAGTGCTTCAGCCAACTCTTTAAGAGTATCTAAAGCTTCAGGAGCTCCAGCAATCAAATCGTTGATAGCATCCTGTACATCCTGAGCAGTTTGGAACCCTGCATCATTCTGAAGCTGAGATACTTTCTCAATCAGCTTAGCACCTTCTTCAATGGAGTCGAGCTTAGCTTTAAGCTCATCGGTAAAGTCATTCTGTGAAAGACCATACCCAGGCTCTTTTACCACCAAATCTTTGATGGAGAGAACCATTGCCCAAAACTCTTGCAGAGAACCAGTGAAGCCATGTGTAACAGCATCATCATAGTACCCTTGGAGAAGTCTTTGGTCAATCTCTGGACAGGTGTAATGTTTACTTGTATACATATTTATATTATAGGAGTTTAGGGTTGTTTACCAGCGAATATCTCTGTGTCTTTTCCTCTGAAATACTCTCCTTCTGAACCAGCAAAACCATTCATGATATCTGTTGGATCTTCTGGATTAGTATCTCCGGCATCGATTAATTCATCACCTTGAATAATTGCATAAGTAGGAAGTTTGTTAATTCTAAACTTAACTATCTGACCTACCCCATTGAACTCTATTTCATGAACATGAAGATCGGCAAAATAATCGTGGAAGATAGAAACAAACCTCTCACCAGTTAAACTAACAAGGTAACTTAAATCTACTCCGGAATCAGGAACTTCTACTTGGACAGCTGAACGGCCTTTCACTTTGACCAAGTTGCTTTCGTAGAAGTAGCCCTGTTCATTTTTAGAATGTTCTACCTTAGTCCAGCGTAATGGAATTATATTTGCCATGTTTACTCGGATTTTACAAAGTTAGGAACTGTTTCTCTATCCCTCTTAAGGATGACCATGAAAACTAATGCTTCATCTTTAGCTTGTGCAAGTTGAGTATCTCCTGAAGGTCTATAGGTTAAACCATTGATAATGAACCGGTCTTCTTGCCAGTTCAAATCCCAATAGGTATCTACTTCTGAATCACCTATAGTCTTCAAGTATCTACCGCTCTCTAAATTCTTTATGTAATCCATAGATACCAACAATGAACAATTCTCATCATCGGATTCTCCAGATACAGAATAAGTATTCAGAGGCCAGTTCCTGAAAGCATTATAAGAACATAAGGCCTCTATCTCCACTTTGCGGTAAGTAGGTATGGTATCTTCACCATGACTCAACATCTGATTGAGATGTTTACACCATATAACGGTCTGCCTACCAGCATCCTGGTTCAAGAAGCCCTTAATGTGCTTTTTATATCTATCCCAAGAGCGGTTACTTACTAAATGTTTACCAGTTTTTGTCATGGTAATGGCTTGATTTTAACTACTCCACCATTTAATGGAGCAGTTGGGTTAGGACCTCCGAGAGGTCCTGGGTTACGCCTATTGACAACTTTAGGTATAGTAATATGATATTCAGGAGTACAGAATGGGAGAAAGATTTCTAGTCTACTTGCAAGCATACATAGATTCTTCCTTAATTCATCCATAACTCCGCCTGGTTTGAGAGCATCGGTATAAGCCTTAAACAATGATGATATACCATCGGTCAAAGTATCATAGTACTCAATTTCTGTTGGGCCTGTAGTAATTCTCTTTACACGGTCTCCTCTAGTGTTTTCGTATGATTCATCGTCCTCAGTACTAGATTTACTAGCTATCTGCCTAATGTATTCTCCGGAACCGGTAAGCAGATTTGTAATTGTAACATTGAGATAATCCCAAGCTGCCAATTCCATTATTAGCTGGTTCTCTAGTCCTTCGTAGTATAATTCATTATTATATTCTTCTATTGGAATCTCTTTTCCTCTGGGGCGGTTTACTAACGGCTGAATATAAAGTTGCCATTTATTGATAAATACTGATTTCTGACTTGAAGTCATCCCATCAGAAATTTCATGAGGGATAAAATCATTTATCAGATTGTAGATACTATCAGAAAGGTGAGTCTTAGTGATAGTAGACAGCATAAGAACTCTGGCACCTTTTCCATAAGTACCATCACCTGAGGTCTCTACTGTCAGGTCTATAGGGTAAATCCCCATTTCAGCGTATTCATGGGTAACCCTTGGTTGGTTATAAACATCATTACCATCACCAAAATTCCAACTAACTACGGCGTTAGCTGGAATTGGAGATAGAACTTGGAATGTAACCTTAAGACCATCTACATTACAGAGAAAGTCCAAGTCCTTCATGCTTAGTCAGTTTTTACTCAGTTTTAGTATTTGAACCTTCTACCTGATCAAGGATAGCCTCTACCAAGCTGTCTACGGTATCACCGTCTTCAGCCTCGATATCATACTGGCCAGCCACTACTTTCATCTCTTTAAGAGAGAAAGCCTTTGAGATTTTTTTGACTTCCATTCCCTGGTTTACCAGAGTATCGAATTTAGCCTTCAAATCTTCTGACTTGTCATCTTCAATCTCTGGAACTGAACCGGTAACGATTACCAAATGACCGTTGGTGAGAGCTTTCTTAATTTTAGGAGAAGTATACTGACGAACAGTGAGTTCCTTAGTTTCTCCTCGTCCGATAAAAATGCCTGTAGAAGCATCATAGAAGCTCTGAGCATTTTCACCAAGCATGATAGTCTTTGTTCTAATGCTCTTGGTTTTCTTGTTATTTCCCATTGTTTATAAGTTGTAAGTAAATTAATAAATTATGTAGTAAAATGGTATAGTAGACAAGCGCCCACTATACCAGATGTACTTTTACCTATTCGTTAACCAAGGTTAACATGGAGGAATGGGTCGATATTCATGAAGTTCGGGAAACCGTTCTCGGTAAACTTCTTGTCAGCAGCCAGAAGGATAACAGCATCCTGGTACATCTTACAGAAACCTGTAGTGAGTGTAGCATAGGTTGCCTGGGTCTGGTTGGAAACGATTCTTTCTGACTCAAGCATAAGCTCCTTAGCAGTAAGCTTGATAAGAGCAGCTGCCTTATCGATGAGAACCAGCTGATTGTCAGGAGTTCCTGGGTGGATGTAGAAGTTAGCCTGGTTAGGTACAGGAGACTTGATGTTGAGAGTTGCCTGAGGAGTACCACTCTTACGATCCTTGAATTCTGGCAAGTCAAGCAGTTCGATTGCCTGATCTTCACCACCAATAAGATTTTGGTAGTTACGGCCGAGGCGAGAACCACGTACCCAAATATGGAGAAGGTCCTTATATGTGATACCCTTAGCAGTGTCATAGACACCGATTACTGGAGCAGACTCGGCACCGTCAATCATATTACCATTAAGCAGGACGTCCATCGCAAGAGCATCCATTGCATAACCGAGCTGAATACCGAAGTCACGGAGGTAAATGCCGAGGACATCGAGAGATACGTAGTTACGAACTTCATCAGTAAGTTTGAAACCTTTACCAATCTTAAAGATTGATACGTTCTTTTCTCCGTAAGAGATGTCTCCAAGAGGGATAGTCTCAGCCTCGTTTACCTTAGAAGGTGCAGCATCCGACATGTTGATGTGTGGCATTGTAATGTTCAAGCCAGAAACTTTCTCATCGTGGGCGATGATTTCTGGGTAAAACGGAGCCTTGCGAATACCGGTGGTGATAGCAGCACGAATAATCTCAGGAACAATCCAGCGAATAGATTGATCTGGCATCGTGAAGATGTTCTGCATAGTTGCCTGGCGAGGATTGATACCCAACTTGTCCAGGTAATCGGCCTGAGAAAGACCATACTTTTCTTTTACTACCTCTTCGAGGCTGATGTCGCAGCATACGTTTTCATTGCTGCCCTGACGAGCATGATCCATGAAGCGAACCAACTCGGGGAGTTCTTTATAGAAGTCCTGAGCTTTGTACTTTGAAATATCTACTTTCTTTTCCATTGTTTTTCTTATTTTCTTGGGTTGATAGATTAACGTACGAGAACTCGGAGAATCTGACCAGACTCATCAGCAGCATCGATAGAGATGAACTTAGTCTCATTCACAGAAGCTGATACCTCCTCGTACATGTTGTTGATTACCTTTCCTGTTGGCATTACGTAGCCAGGATTAACCACGTCTTTAGAAACCTTGTGAACTACAGCAAAAGCCTCTACCATTACGGTAACTTCTACTGGGAAGTTTCTCTGGGCACGGTAAGCAGGATTTACATTGTCGGTGATAGCTATACCTAAGTATACTTCACCCTCAGCACCAGTATAAGGAGTAATGTTACCGTCGGTATTCAGAGCCACGGCCATACCCTTAAGAACTGTTTTGCCCTCGGCTACATTGAAAGCCTCGCAGAGTTTATGGGACTCTGACTTAAAAATTACGACCTTGGGAGTCTGTTCTCCCATCAGGGTCAATGGAACGTTTTTATTCATTTTCTTATGGATATTATGTTGTTTTTAATCTTCTTTGTCGTTGTTACGACGTTTCTTGTCCATCAGAGATGAGATAACATCTGCGGTGTTAGGTACCTCAGAAAGACTTTCTTGACCATTGTTATGGTCTTCTTCTTGATTCTCCTGGATTGAAGAAGCTCTGCCTACATCTTTAGAACCGCACTTGTTGCACTTCATTGGGAAGAGCTCACTAAGACGCTGTTCATAAGTTTTGTTAAGAGCTTCGAGAGTGGTTGCACCAGTGGTTTCTGCATTAAGCATTACCAGAATCGGGTCTTTCTCATCGAACTTATCTCCCTGCATTTTCTTGTAGTTAGCTACAGCAGTTTCACGGAGAGACTTAACATAAGTTTGACCAATGGCTGCATCTGCTTTGAGGGAAGTAACTTCAGCATTGAGATTAGTAACTTGCTCTAAGAGCTGTGTCTTTTCGGTGGTCAGGTTTGTAACCTGCTCGGTAAGTGAAGCCTTATCTGAAACCATATCCCGAATCAGGGAAATGGCTTCTTCCTGGGATGCTTCCTTTCCTTCACCAAGAGAAAGCATGTTCTGTCCGAACAGTTTCTCAAGAAATTCTTGGAGTTCCTTATTCATATTGTCTTCATTTTGGTTTGAAATGTCTTCGTTATTATTTATGGTGGGATGAGTATCGTCAATTTTCTCTTGATATGAGTCAACGTCTTGTTTAATATCGTAGAAAAAGTATTGCTTAGACTTATCATCATTATACTCTTTATAAGAGCCCCAAGCTCTCTGAGCATAAGTAGGATTAATTATGTGACCGTCATCACCAATCTTCTGAGCAAATGAGTCAGCTCCGTGAGATACTAAAGAAGTTTCTAAATAGCGAACTATCTCAGTCACTACCCTACGGACCATAACACCCTTTGCATCGTATGTTCCAAGCTTCTCATAGAATTCCCGGTCATCCATTTCCGGATGTGATTTTTCCCATTTGAACTGTACAGTTACTGAATTACTATGGATTGAAGGCGGATCCATAAGTATTCCTCTAGCAATACGAGGATTGGCTTTGCCATCAATCTTAAGTACTCCATTGATACCAGCAGGAATCATAAAACCATTCTCTGCTTTGTAAGCCTCTTGCCAAGTTACCTTAGATACAGCTCCAATAGCATTACCTATATCAGTAGAATGGTCACAGTTAACGGTCTGTCCAAGAAGCAACGGCATAGAAGCTTTCAGTACTCCAGGACGACTGAAGTCAGTTGGATTGTAATTCTTCGAAACAATGGTAGCAGACAAAAGTCTGAACATTGGATTGATGAACTCTCCATCCTTCGGTTTAAGGTCTTCTAGCTTAAGATCTGGGTAATAAGTGTTATAATCAATATCACTTCCCCAGAATCCGTAAGTTTCGACCGACTCTCTTGTTGTTCCTCTCCAAGCTAGGATATTGTCACTCAACTTAAGCAAATGACCTTTGTCTCCCATAACTGGGTCAGGAACATTGCCAAGCATAATAGTATGCCCGGCCCCAATTACCATTGAATCAAGGTATTGGGCGTTCTTCTTTAATTTACTCATCTGGCTTTAGGATTTTGGTCTTTTCGCTTAGGAACTGCAGAATCTTTATCCCGAGACCTGCGAGCAGACTTGTTTTTAGTATCTTTATCTTTGTCTTCATCACTTATTGATGGACTGTTTCCATTCTGCTGTTCCAATGGAACTCTAGGTTCATCTTGGTCTGGATTATCATAACCCATATCCTGAGCATACTGGAGCAAGTTTATGATTCCATCACGATATAGTGCATTGTTAATTTGGGTCTTATACAGACGAGCTTGCTGTATCTTGACATCATCAGAAACTGTAGCAGGATACCAATGTATCTTGATACCTTTGCAATTGAAGCCAGCTAAGCGCAGTTCTAGAGAATAAAGAAATTCCAAAGCATTACTTAATAGCGTTTGCATATTCTTTAACTGCGATATAAGCGTAGACAGGTTTATTCCTGCCCCTCCTTCAGTATTAGCAGTAGATACTCCGATAAGGGAACTGTTAACTCCCAAACCATTAGCTACAGACTGTTGATTCATGTTCCAAGGTTTATCCATGTTACTCATATCCTTTGTAGTAGAATGTAAGTTAAACTCATGGTCATCCTTGTAACCAACAACTATACCGTCCTTCATACCGTCCTTGAGATTCCTCTTGGCAGTAAAAAGGTCATGAGTAAGACGTCTTTTATAACGTTCTTTACTTTCACCAGCACCTTGGTCATCTTTAGCAATCAGAACTTCCATAAACCCAAGCATACCGGCATTTTCCATAATATGCTTAATGTTTACTTTCATATCTGACTGTGTCTTAATAGAATCCAAAGCCATCATGAACAGTGGTATTCCGTACGGCTCATCAGTATCATTGAAGATACTTATATACTTATACGTTTGAGTATTCAGCTTGATGTAGTCCTTATTTACCTTCAGGAAGTTGTTATTCCTTTGGTATGGCTGATATACTCCATTATTCTCCCTACGGAAAACGATAGTTTCTGGTTTAACGAACAAAACTGTAGCCAAGCCTGTCAAATCTTGGTTGGGAACACCCTCAATAGAAATTGCACCACCAATGAAAGCTTGTACTACCATTCTGTTTACTAAACCATCTATACCAGCTGTATAGTTGGACCAGTGTTTTGTAACCTTCTCAAGATGGTCATTCATCTCCTTCGCTTCCTTATCTGTGTTGTTAGGGAAGAGAATTTGATGACCAGTGTTAGTTAACTGATACATATCACGCACAGCTTTACCAACATCTGGATTCACCTTGTAAAGGTTACGAATCAACTGAATAATTTCAACACGAAAAGAGGGGTTCACCATTGAAGTGAAGTCCCTCAAAGTATATATTTCCGAACCGACAGACTCATCAGGAACAGATACTCTTCCTGGAGTAATACCAGTAACTCGGTCTGAGTTACCCCGTTCCCTGGTCTTCTGACTAAGAGGAGTATTCTCAGACTTTGTTACTGATATGTTATATCCGAAAATTTTCATCGTGGTTGAATTATAATGTTTTGTTTACCTTTTCGTATGTGATTACATATAGCCTTTCCCATAATGTCATCATCTGCATAGGTATCTTCTGATAATGAATCATTACCTTCACGATTCATTTTATGTTTGCCCATAGCAACAGGCCTACCTAAACTATCATATATGAAGGTCTTTGCCTCGTATACAAAGAACGGGTCCTTGCAAGTGATAACATCGTTACGTATATCAGCTTCTAGACCATCAATAATAACTGGTCGGTTTTTGCTTGTGGTCAGCCATCCAGGAGCCTTATCAACCTCTGGTCTAGTTTTACCCTTTTTCTTCACCATCTTTTGGAAATAGTAAAGTTTAGGATATCCTTCAGCCTGAAGCATAGATGTTACTGCTAGACCAACATCATTTGATTCTGGAGCTAGAGTAGCCCAATTGAACAGTTGTCCTGTATCTCCAAGGAGTCTGGCGTATTTATCAACCGACATCCTACCTTTGTATACTGCCACCTCTTCTCCAACCTTATCCATACAGGTAAAAGAAGAGTAGTCAGTAGCTCTACCAGTAGCAACGTCAGCTCCTATGAAGTAATCTTTGTCAAGTTCTGGTTCATTGAACTGTAAATACTGACCGTTATATCTTCGTTTTATTATAGGAAATTCACTTAAACAATCTTCTATGGCTTTAATATCCATCAGATCAAATACTGAGTTACCTGATGAAAGAAAGTCACCATCAATCTCCTGAGCAGTTCGTTTTGGACCCAGAGCAGTAGACATCTGGTTATACCATTCAATATCTCGTTCAGGGTGCATTCTCCAGAACAAACGAATAGGAATAAATTCGTTACCTCCTGCAACAGCATCTACCCACTTCGAATGATAGAAGTTACCGATACCGTAAGGAGTACTGTTTACTATGGCTGAACCACCAGTAGACAGGGTCGGGAAAGCTGCTGCCCAGATTTGGTCAGCCCAACGGACTATAGCAGCCTCATCAATTACCAACAATGACAGAGATTCAGAACGACCAGCTTCAGAAGAAGTAGGTATAGACTCTATAAAAGAGCCATTATTGAATTCTATCATAGAAGATGAGCCATATTCTCCAGTACGACCGTTTACTATCGGAACTTGTAAGTACAAAGGAAGATTCTTGTACATGTACTTAATCTTCTTAAGCACTTTCTTTGCAGTAGTGTCCTTAATTGAGATAATGTTAATCTTCTTGTTGGGATGATACATCGCCAACCAAAGACAGTACATAGAGATTAGCTCAGTAATACCAGCCTGTCTAAATTTCAGGATAATGTTAAACCTGTCCTTGACAAACTGGTAAAGTACAGCTTTCTGATACGGATATAGATCAAAGTGAACCTTACCTCGTACCGGATGTACTACAAAGATAAATAAGCTGAAATAGAATACGTCCTGGACAACTTTAGCTAATGTTTTGACCTGTTCTGATGACAGGTTACCAGCGTTTAAGTCTATTTTTGCCATTTAATAGGGTAGTATATTACAGAAACCCCAACATCAAAATAAAGGTTTGGATTTATCCTTTTATCATGATTAAGAGATATTCCGATGTTATAATCTAATTTCCTAGTCTTGAAGGAAACTCCTGTTCCTAAGTCGAAGACTGAGTGTATTGGCTGATATCCTGACTTTACATAAAGTTGAATTGATAGGTATCGGTTCTTTTCCTGGGTTAACCCAGTACTTGGTTGCCAATTGTATTTAAACCTTTCAAAATCCAATTTATACTCGTCTGTAGCAAACTTCTGTGCTGTAGGATTATAGGTAGTTAACGTAAGGTTTTTCCTATCAACCAAGAACTGAACTACTGAATCATTAGTTCTCATAAATGATGGTGGAGTGATAGAATTACCTAAGAAATCCCTGTAATAAAAACTACTTAAGTCTAGTAACTTAGTAGTATCTATTTTTGCTGTATCTACCTTTTCTGATTTATCAGGTAAAACAGTTTTAGTTTCCCAATAAGTTATCCGATTTGGTAGAAGCTTCTGAGTGAAACTTGGTACTGGAGTAAAAGGATTATGATTTGCTATAATCGAAGTCTGTGTTTGTTTATCACCATTACTTGTGTTGATAACAACTTCATGAATTTGATGAGAGTTGTTTAAAATCTTTCGCTGTAACAAACAGGTTCGTAAGCAAAAGAATATAGTACATACTAGTAACATTATGATAAGGCATAGAGTGATACCAGGATATGTTCGGATTCTCTCTTTTAGGCCATTGAAGATTTTTATTAATATATTCATTTCACTTATGGTTTTCAAATTTATACTCATGATTGCCTCTCCGAGGCAATCTCATCGAGGCTTGCCGAGATGAATAAATCTTTGTTTTCTTTTATATACCTACCCCTTAACACGTATAGTAATTAATATATACTGTTAAGGTATAATTAATTACCGCGCGCATATACGAATGGTATACAGCAGAAAATTGTGGATTTAGTAATATAATATATTATATTAAACATCCCAGCCAAGGCATTACTTTTTATTACCTTTTGAGGCCTTTTTTAGGCACCTTTTGAACCATATTCCTACCTGATAAACAGAGCCTTTGGCAAGGGTATATCTGGCCTTATTTAACCAATATAGGTATTCATCTTGGTCCATATACACTTGGTACGATTTAGGAAATCCCATAATGTTCTTGAAGTCAGAGATTCCAAGAGGCCAACCATCAGGACGGAACTGTCTATCTGCAGGTCTTAAGGTTAAAGGTGCTTTGTTCTTTTCCAACCTGTATACACCTGGGAGAGTAGACATATTTGCTGTCTTAATAGGCCACTTCTTCTCTTTCTTAAAGTCGGTTTTCCACATCTTATGGATTTCCTTTACCGTAAGGTTCTTCTTCTCAGGAAGTTTACGATAGTCATACATTGCTAACGTTTTATTTAACGGCGGCATATAATTGGAATTATTATGCTTGTAATAGGCATCCTCAAGTAAATTTCTAGTGAGTTTACACTCGTCTATTGGAAAAACTTTATCGAAAGCTTTTAAGAATTTCTTCTCGCTCTTTTTAATGCCTATTATGACTAAACGCTTCCTTGATACCTGAGAATTACCATATTCAGATACTGAGCAATGGTGGTAAACCATCTTGTAATCTGGTAACGCTTCCTCAAAATAAGCTGGAGGAAGTAATGATACTAACCTTGGAAGGTTTTCTATCATGAAAATCTTTGGCTTAAATTGTTGAATTGCTTGAAGTACCAGATTAAGAGACTTGTTTTCTTTGGGATTTCCCAATTGTTTTACCTTTGAAAGCCTCATAATAGAGCTTGCACCACAATCTGGAGAGCCTATAATAACGTCTACTGACTCATTCAGTATAGGTTCTAAGCTCTTCAGAAATGGTATTTCTCCAAAGTTCAGCTTCCACTGCTCTTCATTTTTGGTGTGGAATACTCCTCGAAGCTCCACATTAGCTATCAGCTGGTCTTTAAATGGGTACAAAAGAGCACCCTGACCAGCTGATACACCTAAGAAACGTAACTTTTTCATTAAATTAAGCAGAGAATGATTTGAGGTAGTTATTGTAAGCTGCTTGAAGCTTTATGTGATACTTGTTCTGAGCAAACCCAGGTCCGTTGTAGCCTTTGGCAAATGTAGCCCACTGTCTCTTTTGGAGAGGAACAATTAGGTTACTGTTTTTGAGGAAGTTGAGAGTAAGCAGTAACTGATGTTCCTGACTTGTACACATTTTCTCTACGAATTCATCTATGCTTTTACAACCACATGTTTTGTAGTTGAATCCCATAACTTGGAACATACCCCAAGAAGCAGCATAGTTAGCATACTTCAGGTTGATTTTACGAGCTTGCTCTAGACGAGTCCATTCTTTCTCACCTCCGAAGTATTTCGACCTGTCCCACTTTGGGTAGACGATATTAGGATACTGAGCACAGAGCTTGTTCATATCCAAAGACTTAACGTTAGCCTTCAGATATTTGTAGAATACATGTCCTTCGAAAAGGATTTGTGGTTTACCAGAATCCAGGAACCCAGACTTAGTCCCAGATTCTATCAGTTTTACTGCCAACAAGGCAGCGGGATGAATCCCGTTCTCTCTAGCTATTTCAGCTATACGAGCATCAGTTAACTTTTCCATATTGTGTTATATTAAATTGGTTGTTTATAATTGAGATTTAGGTATTGCTCTTAAACCTATCGATATGGATTCTACTCAAACTATATAAAATTGCATAGGGAACTATCAATCCACCGTCAAATCCTCAGTAGTTTGCAAGTTGTTATGATAGGTTCTATTGCAATTAATAAAATTATTATTAATTTTGCATCATCATAATAAAATAAAGATATGAAAAAAGAAAAATTAAAACTCAAAGTTGGGAACCCAGTCATTTGCTATGATGGCTCCACCCTAATGACTCAGTCAACCGTAATATCAGTTGACAAGGAGGCAGGTACTGCAACCCTAAAAAATGGCATTATCTGCAAAAGAGAAAGTAAAGAGAACAACTTCAAACGTGCTGATTACATGGCCAAAAACTATACTGGCTTTGTAAAAAAACTGGATGAAGAGACTCAGGTAATCTACGATGCCTGGATTTTCAAACATGGCTTTATCCGTAAAATGGAGGAACTATCTTCAAAAATCCAGCAGAAATTCAATCTCACTAATCAGGAGATGAGAGCTTTGGCATTCGGAGAAAATCAGGAATTACTTAACTACATCAACACCGTAAAACGTTCAATAGAAAAACTGGAGGAGAAACTATGAAAATGATTACAATCATTCTGATACTGGCATATTTGCTGGTATTACCCCAATCAATCGAGATGACAGTAAATATGAGAAAGAACGATACGACAGGCTTGGACCTTAAGAATCGTTTGCCTTGGTTCATGCACTTCATATCGGTCTGGCTTATAATGCCATTCTTCATGATAAAGTATTATCTCATAGATAAGAAATAATGGGCAATTATATATACAATCACTACAATAAAAACGGAGAGTATACTGGTAGTACCGTTAGATGCCCTGGCTGGATGAGTCCTAACTTCATCGATGCTATAGGTAGTCCAATACTTATCTGTATACTCTTCCCGTTAACTCCGGTAATTACTGCTTGGGTAATCATAGGTTCTTGGGCATACTCCAACCGGAGAAAGAAATTAGGAGTACGAGTTAAAAAAGAGCCAAAGAAGTTTGGATTGATTGCTTGGACAATCTTTATGAACTTCCTTTGGGTAGTATGGTTATTTTTATATTTTATCTTATGAAACAACAATGTAAATATTGTCACAATGAGTTCGACATAGAGGATTTTAGTCCTTGCGCAATTCGTCGAATAATGGAAACGGAACGGGTTTGCTTTACCTGCGCATTCTGGAAATGGCAAAAGGAGATGGATTCTTGCCGTCCTTGGAAGGATGGTATTTTGCCTATCATCACTCAGGAGTTCCACAAAGTGGAAGGTTTTTGCAATAAACAGAATCACCCTTGTTTAATTCCTTCTAATAGACAGAATCACTACTGTCTCACTCTTGGTAGTAATAATCTCATACGTACAGAATCAGATATAAAAGAGATATTCAGAAACATTACTACAGGCATTCTTACCATAGAAGGTCATTTGTTCCCGTATACCGATTACAGTAAACAAGGAGGTATAACTTACCAAGGAGAGATTCCGGTAAACAACAAGGACTTTTATACCAATGCAATATTCATTCATGGTAGTGAACTTGAGGAGTTGCTTAGTATGGCTGATTTATATACTAAACAAGTTATTTATGGGCCATCTGAAATCAGAATGATAACCAATTGGAAAATTGTTACGGTCCCCGAATCTATAATCAAACGTAAATTTAACCTGGATTGGTAATTACAAAGAAGATAAACTCATAAACGTATGTTTGACACAATTTGGAAAATTAAGAGAGAAGGTAAGGGTTACCGAATAACCTTAGACCAAAGCAGTTTCAGTTATGATTCCTATCCCAAGCAGGATAGGGAATGGACCAACGATAACATTGAGGAATTGATGAAGGAGGCAAAGATATGTACCAAAGCCCATATCGAATCATTTGACCATTACGGTAAGTTTAAGGAATATGGTAGTATATTCTTTGACGTAGACGAGAAGGTTATCATGGATATTGTTGAGGAAATTATCAAATATGAGAAAGGTATTCAGGAGGTTAAGGAGGAGGTTAAGGAAAAACCTTATGTAGACTTAAGTTATCCGGAAAGGTTTCTCTTTCTCCTATTACTTATAATTATCCTTGCCATTATCTTATTGGATATAGTTATTCTATGGGAATGGTTTTTCTCCTAATATTTTAAGGCAAGATTTGGGTAATCCTGGTATACTTCTAGTGCATTTAATATAATTGCATAATAAAATACTTTATTGGAATATGCTTCTAAACTAGTATATTCCTTTTATTTGTGTGAAAGGCTTAATGCGAGGGGATAAAAATTTTGGTATGGTATTTTTGCTGGGGCCTGTTTCCTTTTCACCTTTCAGGCATTCATCCTTTCAAGGTTTTCCTGGGAACCTTTATCACGAGGCCCAAAAACCTGGGGCAGTAAAACGGGGGCACGGTTACCAAATATAAGAAAAAAAAGGTATAAAAAAAAGGGAGCAATTTTATTTGCTCCCTTTTAACCTGCTTTTTGTTTGTCCTGTTTGTTATTTCTTACAAATTTGGAGTGCTTTTGAAATAATTTCTTTTTTTGTTGCGTTTAAATTTTCATTGCAAACACTTGCAAGTGTGTAGTCATTCACTCGATAGGTTGCTTTATAAAATTCATTAAAAGAATTAATTAATTTCTTTTTATTTTCATTGCTTTTTTCGTCAACAATAGCACTACAAACTGAAAATAACAAATTGCGTAATTTTTTACGCATACTTTTTTTACCTTTTTCGTCATTTGGCAAAACACCAATTTTATAAATGCTGGTTTTTTTTGTCCCTAAACTGCTTTTTAAAAGTCCCTCACAATTTTTTGTTAAATTAGCGATAATATCGCTACCACTTGCAGTTACTTTTTTTTGTACTGCATTTTCTTTGTTGTTTTTTTCTTTCATTTGGTTTGCAAATATTTTATTGTTGTTATTACTTTGGATATTTCGCTTTGAAAAATATTTGCTTAAAAACAAAGCAAAATATCCACCTTTTAAATTAGTGTATCAATATTTCAAAGAACTATCGCACCACAAAATTAATACTTTATTTTAAAATACAAAAATATTTAGAAAAAATTTTGTGTTAAAAATTCTTTAAAAAGTTACTTAAAAAGTAACCTAAAAAGTCACTTTAAAAAGTTACTTTATAAAGTTACTTTATAAAGTTACTTAAAAAAGTGACTTAAAAACCACGGGCTCCCAAAAATGCGGCCTTTTCTGTTCGCTAATATGGAGACCACCTGTATAAAGGGGCCATAGCAGGCTCAACTAGGAAGGCCAAAAGAAAAGGACCTAAGTATGAAAGGCCTTAGGTCCTGATTGTAAAGGATATTAGTACCTGTAAACTACTAGCCCATAACTTTCGAGGGAGAGGGAGAATCCTGCAGAGGATAGTTTATTGATAAGCCCAGCAGGTGCTTCCAGGAGAACTAGGCAATGGTTCTTAGTTACGTGGTTAGCGACTGGATTAAAGTTGAAGGCAAGCTTGACAGTTGGAAAGCCTTGGCAAATTTTAAGAGCAAGGTCAAGTGCCTCTTGATTTAGATCTTGGCAATTAAGTGTATCCATTATTGAAAGATGTATTTGATGGTTAGTATTCCCTTAGATGGGTTAACGATTATTTTGACATCTACCAGCTCTTTTCTAGTGAGTTCTTTGGCATAGGTAGATTTTACTTCATTGAGAATTGATCTGTGGGCTTCTTGACGAACTTTAGGAAATAGGTCCCTGGAAAATGGGGCTTCTGGATTCCTGGTGAAGCTTCTGATGACCTGGATCTGATTTTCCAGGATTTCGATATCCTTTTGAAATGGGATAAGATGAGTTTCGAATATTGTTGCCATATTGATTGAGTTTATTGGTTTTTGATTTTTGGAAAACCCAGGTAATTTGTTAGATTACCTGGATATGTTTGAGAGAATCGTTTGATTTAACCGATGCTATGGCTATTGAGAGCAAGGAAATCGTTTGTTGAGATTCTAGAGCATTGATCGATTAATCGTTCGCCTTCTGGGAAAGCCTTATCGAATTGTTTAATGAGATCGATTATTGGGTTTAGTAAAGTACCATAGTCAGCATCGAGATCGTTTGAAGTAATGAGTATGCCGTAGGCAGCATACTGAATCATTTCGTATAGATCGGGCAAATAGTCATAGAAGGTATCATCTCCAATGTGATGATGATCGATTGACCAGGTGATGGTTTCTTTGAATTTCTGGCAAAGCTTATCGAAATAAGCTTGGATTTCTGAACTTGGGATGTAAATGATGGAATCATAGCCTAAGTCTTCGAGAGCATCCTGGATTGGTTGGTAGGCATCCCCTTGGAAATTGACCCAAGGTTCGGATTTACTGAATTTTGGGTTGGGATCATCGATGGAACCGTAATTGGTTTCAGAAGTTAGATACTCTCCCGTATAGGTTGGGATTAAGATAGCCCTCTTGTTGTTTGAGAGTTGGTTGAGGGTTAAGATGGATTTAATTGTTGTTTTCATAACTTAAAATTTTAAATAGTTACTTTTACACTTACAAAATTAATACTTTATTTTTATATATGCAAATCCACTATAAACTTCTGAGGCCTCGATATGGCTCTTAAGTACTGCTACTACATACATACTACTATCTTACGTCAGTTACTACAATAAATCAGGCATCTTCTAGTGCATCTAAAAACTTTATCTTAGTAACTTATCCAGCCATTTTTCCAATTATTCTAAGAAATAGGCCTCCATGCGGCCGTTGTTCGCTAATATATTTATTACCTGTATATCCTATTGCCTAATCCTCAGTTATTATATATATATACTGCAAACTAATTCCAGGATTAGGGGCTCAAGGCAAGGGGCCGTTAACGGAAGAGTTGAAGCTAATTAGTGAGCTATAGTATGTAGCTAAGTATAGTAAAGGCCTTAGTTCCCCAAAAGCCTGGAGCCTTAAGAGCCTGGAGCCTTGAGTCCTTTGCAGTATATTATATAATATATGTAACTGGGGAAGCGTTTGGGGCTTCGGATTAGGGGCCGTTAACGGTATCTTGAGGTACCTGGAAAAGGCCTCCTGGGAGGCCGTAAGAGTATGTCGAAAGCTAGGAAGCCATAAGACAGTTGAGCCGTTGTTCAGTAGCCCTCACCGTTCCCCTAAATCTTGGCCATCCTGGCCTAAAAATCCTGACACCCCCGGACTGGAGAGCTATTAGTGTGAGTGTACTGATTGAGTAGTATGTGATATGTATTTCTATCAGACATGGTAAATCCTAAAAGGTACGTTATAGATGGATATTATGATTGGTTATATTAGGTTATGTATTCATATATTGGGCTTGGATATTATTTGAAGTTTTATTTGTTGGGAGTAGGTTGGTTTATTTGGTATACATGAAATGAGGAAGCCTTGTTGAGATTTGGCTTCCTCGTTTGGTTGGGTTGGTTCTCTTATTTTATTTTCTTTGTTTGGGGTAGATGGTTACTTGGTCGGGTTGGTCTGTAGGGGATGTGGGCCATAGGCAGATGTATATATCCCTTTCTGGATTTACCAGGTGTCCTGAGATTAGTTCCAGGTCTTTTATTTGGATGTTTGGGTTACCGACTAGAGTTCCATTGGTGTTGTACTCTATGAACTCTTCCATTTCTTGTTGTTCTTGTTCTATAGTATCTCTGTGGAGGCAGAGCCATTCGGGATAGACCCAGTTTTCTGGGTTCAATACGAGTTCCTGTAGGACATTTCTTTTAGTATCTTCGCAGTAGGCTATCCTTAATTGATGGCTATCCGATAGTTGCTTTATCCAGTTCATAGTTCTCGTTCTTTATAATATATGGTTAGTAAAGTTCTTTCTTGTTCGACTTTGTATGAGTCCTTAGTAGGGTTAAATATTATTGAGTCCTTGGCTTTGCTACAAAGGTTAGAAGATGGGTAAGAGTATATTACCATTGAGCAGGTATCTCCGCTTTTCCGATCTATGAAGAAGTTGATGTGCTCTATTTTAGCATCAGGCAGTGGTCTGTATGTGTTGAGCCTTTCCTTGTTAGTGATGAGTTCCCTGAATTTGGGATTCTCAATTAGGTTTAGGTGGAATGTTAGTGTCATTTGTTCTCTTGTTTTATAGGTTAGAGAATTCTTCTTCGAGTTCTTTGATACGTTCCTGGAGATATCCTCGTATCTTGAGTTTTAGGCCTTCATCTTGAATGATTTTAAGCCTACTTCCATTGGTGATTGATACCCACCAGTCTGATTGGTCCATCCATTCTTTGCTGAGATAAGTATCAGCAGTCCTTAAGTTTTCCAGAGTTTCATGGATCCTTTTTGCTTTTTTGAAATTTTGGAGTTTCATTGTCTTGATGTTTAGATGCCGTACTTCTGACGAAGGAAGGCATAGTTATGTAATATTGTTTCGTATATCTCTTGAGATTCTCCGATGAGAAAAGCTCCTCTGCGTATATCATTCATGTTGATGATACCGCTTTTTTGTACCAGGAGATATTTCTTCCATTGGTACTTGGTGATTTTGTTCTTGTTCATTTGAGTTGTACAGCTTTGAAATCATTTAAGTTTGCAGCCAAGTTGATAGCTGTGTCGATTATTGTTTCGAAGATACCTCCATCCTGGAAGTCTGGGAATCCGCACCATTCGCAGATTTCAGCATAGTTTGGTTGTTTCAGATCATCTATGGAGTAGTAGTGCTTATCCATAGCTTCAATGATTTCCTTATTAGCAATGAGTACCAGTTCCAGTTTTGCCTGGATTGGATTTTTTTGATACTTAATGTACCATTCGTTGAGATTGATAATTGGTGTATTCATATTAGTGATGATGTTTAGGATTTGATTCCAGTTGGTTGAACTTATTGTTGAGATTGTACCTATCTTCCAGATATTGTGCACCTGCATCGGTTTCCAGATCCGTGTCTTGATTTATATGGACTGAATCTAGTAATTCTTCAGTGCTGTGGTAGTATTTATCAAAGAGCTTGATAAGTTTTGCTTGTTCTTCGATTAACTTTGCCTGTTGCTGAAGCTTTTGTTTTTGGTTCCAAACGGTGTCCCTTTCAGCTATCAGCATTTGGTAAATCTGGCTTTCCTTATCAGAGGGTTTGCAAGATGAACTTAGTCCAATTACCAGGAATAAAGCCATGATGGAGATTGTTAACTTTTTCATTTGAGGTTGTATTGGTTTTTGAGTTCTTTTTTGATTCTTCTTGCAGCTTCTCCTCTCCAGTACTGAGCATTAGCTAAGAAGTAAATTACTTGAGTTTCTGCATCCTCGAAGAAATAAGGAGCATCTGGTTCCGGAGAATGGATTTGTTCCATTGCTTGCAGATATGGTTCTGCCCCGAAGTAGATATTTTTCCAGTTAGCCCGGATGTCTTTTGCGATGTCTGATAAATTTCTAGCCATATTAGTTGAGTTTAAAGATTTTAACTTTGAGAGAATCCCAGATAAGAGTAGCATCCTTGAGAATTGAGGAATCCATATCAGGATTGAGATATCCTATCATGTTTGGAGTTTCGTCTTCATCCAGGATAAAGATTCGGTCCTTATCTGATTTATTAAATGAGTTGAGAGCAGGGAGGTTGTTGATTTCCTCAGTTTGTTCACTTTGAAGTTCCCTTTTAAGGATTGCTTCCAGGATTTGGATGTTTGATGTCATAACTGTTGTCATAGGTTTTATTATTTGGGTTATCTATATTATTTTTTACAATGCAAATTTAATACTATATTTTTATATATGCAAATCCATAGAGAACTATTTGTATTACTACTGAGGCCTCTATGGATTTGATGATAGTTAATCCAAGTGGATTACTTCCAAGAAGGATTCCTCTTCCCATATTTGCACTCCGTTGGATTGGTATTTCGGAGCATTTTTGGCAAGATTAGGGTTCTCTTCTAGAGATTTATTATCCAGCAATATGATTATTCCTTCGTAACTTAAATAAAGGAACTTGTAAGGATTAACATTTGCTGGTAATTTCTCCAATGACGGTAGGTTGTTAATTTCCTGAGTTTCCCAAGAAGTCCAGGTATCTATTGCAGAATCTCCAATTAGTTTAGAGAGAAATTCCATGTTTGTCATCTTCAGTTGGTTTGTAAGTTCTAGAATTTCATTGTATCTATCCAAGTATTCTTCTTCGGACTTAATGTGAAGAGCTTTCATAGCAACATAGTTACCGAATTCCCGAATACCTCCGGAATAGCCCTGGTCTTCGTCTAAGAAGTTAGCTAAACCTTTTCGATTTACCATGATTACTGGATTATGGACACCTCCTGGAATTGCTTCATATTTGTAAGAAGCAAAGTCGTAGGTATCTGTGTTGTCTGTCATTGTAGCAAATACATCTATGAGAAGAGTGAAGTCTTCTAATGGTACTTGGGCTAACCATTCCCATCCAATGGGGTAGCCGTTTACTTTAATGTTAGGGTTCATCATTTTGACTATTATTTAATTTTTAATACTTTGCAAAATTAGTGCTTTATTTGCATATATGCAAAAACCTCCATAACAACTTATTTTTCAACTGAGGCCATAGATTCTCTTGCATTATAGAGTACCATTTTCAGGGTTTCCTCATTAAAGTTCCCCATAGAGAATAGGGTATACTGATATATATGTTTCTGTTCTCTATTGAAAGGGTTATATATTCCGACCTTAAGCATTGGTACCTCAGATATTGGAGGAAGGGTTATACCAATTATCTGCCCATAAGGAGTTCTAGAATCAGAATATATGTCTACTCTCTTTGATAGTTTAAGTGTTCTACTTTTCGGTAGATTTTCTGATAATGATCTCATCAGCTTAATTATTTCAGCTTTGACCATTGTACGTGCTAGTGTAACCATATCTATTACCTGTATTATAGTTGACTGAATTGTTCTCGTATTTCTTTGCAGTAGTTGAATAATGTCATCCAATGTTCTGCGAGTGCGTAAAAGGATTTAGCTTCCTTATCTTTATTACGTTTGGCATCCCTCCAGTACTTCATTAGTTCATGACCATAATATAAGCAACTGTCTGATGAAGCCATGGCTATGATTATCGGTAACCAAGTACTTCTATGCCTGGGTAAGCTCCGGTCTAAATTGATTCTGAGATACTTCTTTACCTGTTTGTAGTCCTCAAATATAAGAAGCCTCTTTGCATCTTTAAGGATAGGTATTTCATCCATTAGTTCCTTTTTGAGTTTATTGGGTATGCGATAGGATTCGTATACCAACTGGGTTGTACCATCATGATAGATAGTATAACCGTCGAATTCCAGGGTAAAGTATTTGTACTTCCCTGAGAGTAACTCCTTGAGATGTTCTTTTGAGTTTACTCTGTGTGACTGTTTTACTGTTTTCATTTGACTATGGTTTAATTGTATATTAAAATAGTTTGCAACCATTGAGTAGATATAACATCTTAATGGTTATTATTGTTCGTAGTCGATATAAGATAAGTTAATGTAGGTTTTGTTATCTGCATCAACTGGATATTCTACCAGAATAGGAGTAATCCAATGATCTTCCTTGTAAGGACTGTCTAAGTCCCCTTCAAGTAAGATTTCTGCTTCATCTGGAACATCTTTAAGATCTTCCATAGTTAATTGACTATTTCCAGGTAAACTGGTGAGGAAAAGTTTTAGTTCTTCTTTTACGAAAACTTTTGAATTGATGCAGGCATTAGCTTCGCCTCCATATACTTCGAAAGCAAGAGTTAAATCTTGTGGGATGTTATCTTTAGATAACTGAGCCCGTAATTGGTACATTTTCATATCTTTATTTTTAATTATATATGCAAATTTAATGCTTTTATTTTATATATGCAATAGAACATAGTTAATCCACTTAATATCTGCTGAGGATTTGGTAGTAGTCCTCTGTAGACACAAAAATGGCCAGGAATGGTATATCCCTGGCCATAAATCATTGTGGTGTAAATGTTGTCTTATGTGATAACCTTGCAAGTTGAATTGAGAACTCAGTATCTTTTCCAGTTTTGAGGAGTATGCAAGTTACCAAGCATTCCATAGAACCAAAGAGGAATTGTATTAGTACTCCCGGTATATTGACCACTGTAAATACTTGGTCAAAAGTTTGCTTTACCTGTTCTTCTATCAAGTTGAACCTACTAACTATTTCTGGCTGATTATCCAATCCAGATGGTATGTTAATGCTTACTCCTATTTTAATAGCCTCTTGTACAGCTTTTAGGAATTCCTGGTTCGCCTCGATGAACTTATCATCTATGGGTAATACCTGTATCATAGCAAGTAATTTGAAGTAGAGAAGGTTTCCTTGTCATCATCATCAGAATAATCGTTCTCATATTCTTCTAATTCAGGGTCCTCTTCATCTTGGTCAATATTCATCTCTATCTCCCTACGCATAGCATGATGTTCCTCTAATGCCGCAAGGTTAGCCGCCTTTAGATTATCAGTAGCTTGCTGGAGTTTCTTAACATCTAATCGTTCTACCAGTCCTTCTTTAGAGGTATCAATTCCATCTTGTTTGGTAGCAACTACCTCAGGCAATGAAGATAAATCATATCTTGTTTCCAATAATAATGCTTGCTCTGATTTTGGTAGCTGTTTTTGCTCGCCTGCTAGAATTTCTAGAACATCGTCACGAGTAACAAAGTTATTATTAATCTTTTGTTCATTGTTTTGCTGAAACATGTTAAATATATTGGTGGTTTGTCCACCTCCAGTCAATCTTGCAATTAAGCTCTGCATTGCTGTAGAAGATTCAAGCCCCATCTTCATAGCTTTATTTAACTCGGCAGATATGAAAGGCTTATATTGTCCTCCCTGACTTGCAGTAAGCAGGTTTATCTGACCATTGATTCTCATTCTATCCTCTAACGTCCAGGATATCATGTGACCAATAAGTCCTTTGAGAAGTTCTTCTTGATATTCGTTATCCCAAACTCTGGATTGAAGAACCTGGTCCCTCATATGTATTCTTATACTCTCTACTGGAACCTTAAGAGAGTTAGCCAATGACTGTATGTCATAGGTAGTACCACATATATTACCACTGCATAAGCACCACTGCTGAATCATTAGACTGTTGAATTGATGCAGATAGTTCTTATCTTGGGTTATGTGGTACTGTGCGGCTAAGCTTGTTGCTCCGAATGGTCTTGGAATTCTTTTGTTCCCAGGCCCTGAGCTCTTTTTGATATTTCCACTCATACTTAATGTCTAATTGTTGAATGTACTCGATAAATTTTAGTTCTACCTGGAGATACATATTTAAATGACTTAACCATAGTACTAAGTACCATTCCTTGCCATTCTCAACGTTTACCAGGTTAAAGTTGTCATAATAACAAAGCCTATCCCTATTAAAGGACATGAAATATTTCTGGCCCTTAAAGGAGGGAAACTCCAGGCAAAGTTTATACCTGGAAGTCTCCTCTAAATGATTGCCACAAAGGGTAAAAATTTGCTTAACCATTTTGGCCTGTCTTGTTTATTTCGGATTATTCTTCCTGGCCATGATCCTATCATGAAGGTCAGGATAAAATTTTGCCCTTGTTGGGATAACCGTGATAGCATAGAATGCTCCCCAAAGACCTTTGGTAAGGTTCTTGCCTGGTTTAAGGTCCGATATTTTCCAAAACTTGATTTGGAATTCATTTATTAGGCCTTTGAATCGGGAATATGTTGGTACTCCTCCATATTTAGTATCATCAGGCAATTTAGGCAACTTTTGGAAGCTGTCTAGAAAATCTTTGGAGAATTCTTGTATAAATTCTTTTCGTGAGAACTCGTAGTTCTCTTGTCCCATTCTAAATTGGGTAATGTATTCATTCGGTGTCATATTAAGCAGATATTGGTATATTTATTTGTATATCCTTGATGTTGAGTAATTCTACCCTTGACGAGTGAACTAACTGGAATAGATACCCACGATAATCATCCTCATAAAATGAGGACCATACCACATCCTTGAGACGATATGGGTCAAGGCTTTTTCTTTTGGGTATCCCAGTTATAAATAGGAAACTAGTCTCTCTGGTTGAAAGGTCTCCTATGTCCATTGTGCAAAGGTCAATTACCTTTCCTGGGATATAATAGTCCGGAAGAAATGAGCAAGTATTATTGAAAGGCTCACCGTTGTTGTCGGCAAACATTATGCCTATATCTTTTACCAGGGTTGTACCATCTATGATAGAACCCTGGAAGGTAAAGTCAATCTTGCTTTTTCCGACGTACTGGTTTTTTACAATGTTTGTGAACATAATTCTTTGGAACTTGGTGTTTGAAAAGTTTTGCTATTGCTTCGTCTCCTTTCACTATTGACTGTACGGTCAACCATACTGGGATATAAAACCAATCCTCAATGTTTTGTTGTCGGATGTATAAATCCATCAGTCTGAAGAATTTATTTACCACTGAAAACTTCATACCTCGTTGGGTTAGGTATGTTTTTATGCACCTTTTATAGAGCTCTAGCAACTCTGTACGATCTTTCTCTAAAACCTTAGAAGGTAAACCTATTTGAAAGTAGGCCATGACTATCATTAATTATGTAGGAATCTCCCCTACCTGAGTTTATGATAAGGGAGATTCTCTGGGTTAGACTTCTGTTATTATGCAACTTGTTCGGGTTTGAGAACCTGCTTCTTGAAATCGTTGTATTCCTTGAGGGCCTTCTTGTACTCCTTGGAGTTCTGGTCCTTAATTCTTCCGACTGCCAGCTCCAGTTGATGGAGTTTGTTTCTGGTCTTCTGTCTCCAGGTCTTTCTGGAGAGGGTGTCAGTTACATCCTCTGGGTAGATGTACTTAACTTCTCGGTTTGCAACTACCTTCTCTACCAAGGCTACCTTCTGTTGTTTAGCAACCTCTTTTGCAGTTGCTTCTGCTGCCTTGGCCTTCTTGCTTGCCTTTTTCTTCTTTTTGTCCTTTTTGCCTTCAGCCTTTACTTCGGATTCCTTGGTTGCAGCCTTTTTGGCTTTCTTGCTCTTCTTCTCCTTCTTAGTAGAAGTAGATTCTACTTCGGTTGCATTCTCGTTTGCGATTGCCTGAGCAACTTCTTGGTTGAGGACTTCTGCATTATTTGCAGTTTCAATTGCCTGTGAAGCCTTTGCTTCGATGTTCTTGTTCTTTTTCATTTTGACTAAATTTTAATTATTTGATTTTGTCATTATTGACAATGCAAAATTAATAATACTATATTATATAATGCAAATATTTTACTAAAAATCTTTGCAAATGCTGAGGATTTAGCCAGGGTTATGGTAGGACATAAGGAAACCTGGTACTACCACCTTATTAAAGATGTAATACCAGGAATAACCTAATTATGTCCCTTCTATGGACCATTTTGAGCATTTTATTTTTGGTTTAACTAAGTGTTCGTTAACCCACATACCTTTGCTTTCGGCATTTAGCAGTGAGATGAAGGCATTATAATCCTGTTCCTCATAACGATAGAGAGTTTTGTTCTTGAACAGAATATAAATCCATTTCTTCTGGTATACGTGGGCAAATGCCAGAACATTTGATGAATTGCAGGGAATTAGTGATAACCCTATTGCTTCGCTGACTTGACTTACCATGTTGATATGAGGTTATATTCTGGGTGGAATTTTTCCATACATTCATGAATTACTGACCACAGGCTGGTAATACCATAAGAGTATTCCATCATCCAAAACTGTTCCATCCTAAATAGGATGTGAGAGCATACTAGCAATTGGTACTCATCAAGAAGTATAATTGATTGGGGAATGCTTTTTATATTCTGGTACATTGCCGTTAACCTGCTTATTTGATTATCCCAATCTGATTCATGTTCTTGAATAAGTTTGGCTGCAAGTTCCCTACTTTTGCTTGGGTAGTCCCTGATAGATTTTATTGCATCGAGCTGGATATCGCATACCATATCAAGAACTTGCTTAGCTTGGGGTTCTATTTCAATTCTGCTGTTCATTGTTGATGATTTTATCTAATTGTTCTTTGATATTATCTGGGAATCGTACATCCTTCATCCATCGCTTAAAGAAGGTTGAAGGCTTTTTCCTTTGCCCATTAATAAGTTGCCTTATTTCTGTAGAGAACTTTAATCGTTCATCTTCCATCATATAAGTTGGGTACTTGGTAAAACCTACACTTGAGAAAGAGAGTTGCTTCTTTGCAGGCTTTACTCGTATTGGTTGCTTCCTTTCCTTGAAAAGGTATGGTACCACTTTCTTAGTTGCTCCATTGATGATTGAGAATCCGAAGATTATTTGAGGATCATACTTATCTGACTTAGGTACCTTAGCTTTCTTGATTTGCCTTACCATCCAGGATAGAGAATTCAAGTACTGTCCATTTTCATGTGGATCGTTTATATCCCTTTTATTGAAAGGAAAATCTGGAAAGTACTGTAAAAAGTCCTCGGTAAGCATAAATATGAACCCAAGTCCTCTCAAGTACTTAATTATATCCTTTTGGGTTTTACCTTCCTCTGCCATTTTGAGGACATCGGTCAGAATCTCTTCTCGAGGATTTGAGATAATTTGAGAGTCCATTGATGGTTTTCTTCCTCTCACTCCTAAAATCTTTAATGGTAGGTTTCCTGATAACCTGTCTAAGTAATTCTTAAAGTTATCAAGCTCCTGAGAATTAGTCAGAGTTATCTCTATCCTTATCGGGCCTTTATGGGTCTCTTTTGGACCAAGGTTCATCTCAGCAGTTGCATCAATCAATCTATCAGAAGTAACTGCTCCATTATCTGATAGCAAAGTTACTCTCATCTTTGGTTTGAAAACTTCTTTGTCTTTGTCCATATCGTCCATATCGTATAACTGAGTTTTAAAATAAAAATAAAGGGCTTAGGAAAGTGTTACCTTATCCTAAGCCCTAACCTTAATTGTTGGTAAGGATAGGATTAGTCCTCGTCCTTTACCTTCTTTTTCTTGCCATCCTTCTTGCCCTTAGTTTTGAGAGCCTTCTTCTCAGCTACCTTGGGTTCCTTCTTGGCAGAATTCTTTTTGCCGTCTGACTTAGGAGCTTTCTCCTTCTTCTCTGCGCCATTGGAGTTAGCTTTGCGCTGTTCAGCACGGTACTTTTTCTTCTCGGCTGAGGTCATTTCTCTACCATCGATGAGAGGATAATTATATTTGCAGGTAGCTCTGGGAGCTTTAGCAACTTTCTTTTCCTTCTTAGTGGTTTCTGACTTGGCCTTTTCAGTGACCTTCTTTGACTTCTTAGCTTCCTTTGCAGAAGCTTCCACTGCAGCCTTTTCAGCTGCCTTTTTAGCTTTCTTGTCTTTTTTCATTTTGATGTACTTTTTTAAGTTTTTAATATCCGTTAAAGGGTATTTCATTGCTATTTTATCCCTCTCTTTGTTCAGTTTGAAAAGTAGTTTCCTAAATTCCTCACCAAACGTAGGATGGTTTGAATAATCCTTTCGAGGGTCCAGATTATGCTTCTTGAGGAATTTGAAGATTGCCTTCTTAGCCTCTATCAGCTCTGGAGTTTTAATTGGGTATTTCTTTTCCATTCCTATTTAATTTTGGGATTTCATAATCAAATAGCAGAGATTCCAAAATTTAGGTAGTGCCTTCCGAAATTCTAGGAAATTTATTTATCAGAAAAGTAAGTAGGTAACCTTTGAATCTCCAGAATCCTTATTTCTTTACCAGACCACAAAGATAGATTGTGATATAAGAACTCTACTTCATCATTACTTAGGTTTACAAACCTACCAGATGAACGTTTACCTTCTATCTCATAGGTAACTATCACTATCTCTCCTTTTATCTTAGATTCCAATTCCTTCTTAAGTTCATAAAACCTTCTTTTAGCATTCCGAAATTGAAGGTTAAGAGATTGGAGTTGTGAAGACCGTATGCCTGGGCACGTTCGTTGTTTATCTAATACCTGTATTCTTTTATAATAGGTAGTAAGAGATCTGATTATATATTTTAACGTTTTGTCAGTTCGTCCCATTTTGGTTTTGAAATAGGTAAATTAGGATCAGTATCTGCCATCTCTTTTAGGATAGTTGCTGCAGATATTGCTAAAAATTCAAGATATTCTCTATCCTCAGCATTATTTGGGCATATTTCCTTATCTTCTAGAGAGAGAGTTATACTTTCAATAAGATTATTCAATGCAATAGCAATAACATCTCTTCGAATAGGTTCATCCATATAGTTAATGAAACTAAAAAGCCCTACCCAGTTAAAAAGGGCAGGGCCAATTAAACCATTAAGCAGATTTTAATTAAGTATTAATCCTCATCCTCGGCTTCGTTTTCCTCGGATTCAGCATCGGCTTTCTTAGAAGCCTTAGCTGCTTTCTGAGCAACGATGTTACCGTGGCCTTTCTTGACCTTAACAGCAAGTTCTCCAGGAACGAAGCAGTTTGAGGTAGAAACTACCTTACCGTCTTCGATAGCAACCGAAGTTACCATAACTCCGATAGAGCGATGCTTAACCTTGATAGGCATAGCATAGGTCTTAACGACCTGATTGTCACTTACCTGGATGATGTCTACCTGCTTAGAGTTAGGTCTTTGTTCTGCAGGACGGTTCTTGAGAGCTTCCATACGAGCCTTACGTTTTGCTGCCTTTTCTTCTGCCTTAGCATCTGTAGCAACCTTCTTGTTTTCTTTCTTAGCTTTTGCCATGATTTTTGTGATTTATTAAATTAAACATTCGGTTTATATAAACCTATAGCTTTTACTCTTTCTAGAGCTGAGGAAAGGTAATATTTATTTCTTACCCTTTTTGCCCTTTGCAGGAAGTTTGATACCCATTTCTTTGGCGATTGCCTTACGGAGTTTTTCTACATCTTCCTCATCGAAGTCGTCAGGGTCGGTGTCAAGTTCCTTCTCGTCGCAGATATCCTCCAATTCCTCAAAATCGGCCTCTGCAAGCATTTCAGGAGTAACCTCATCGTCGTCGTCGTCTTCGTCGTCTTCCTCATCGGAATCGTCTTCGTCGTCGTCTTCGT